>OLTD01000057.1_pt1 | contig 92636 bp, 85 predicted proteins | sample 1643231 | NCBI WGS metagenome assembly OLTD01 (sample SAMEA3136647, study PRJEB25190) | human gut metagenome | biome: human gut; feature: human-associated habitat; material: faeces | place: Austria | collected 2013
AAAAAAACTGCACCTCCAAAAGTTGTTTTGTGTCCAACTTTTGGGGTGCAGTTCAATGTTACAGCTTTTTTTATTAATTTTATAATGTGGAAAAGAAAAAGTTTATTAAAATTGGTACAGCTACTGAACATAATACACCATTAATTACAGATATAATAATAAATTCTTCACTACTGTATTTTATAAGCATAGGCAAAGTGGAGTCTTCGCTTGTTGCACCAGCTGCTCCTATAGCTGCAAATGTATTTAAATATTTTACTAAAACTGGAATCATCATAAAAGCGATAAATTCTCTCATCAAGCTACTCAAAAAGGCTATTGTGCCTATCTGTGCATTTGCTAGTGATTCAAGCATTACCCCTGATAAACTATACCAGCCCATAGATGCACCAATAGATAAACTATATACCAAATTCATATCAAAAATATAACTGCAAATAAATCCGCCAAAAACAGACCCAATAATTACACCTATAGGAATCAATAATATTGTCAAATTATAATTTTTTATCTTCTCAATTATTGATTCATTCATACCCACGCTTATACCTACAGAAAACATCAATAAATATAAGACATAATCTGCTAATTCACTACATAAATCATGCCATGTACTATCAAGTACAAATTGACCAAAAATAATTCCTAAAATTAATGCACATAATGCAATATAAACCATCTACAAACCTTCTTTTACTATTTAATTTTTTACAATAAATAATTTGCTAAAAATATATACTATAATTACGGAAAACACTGTAGGAATTATAGCAAATACTAAACTTTGTAATCCCATGGTCAGCATCTTATGTGCAAAATCTTCCATACTACCTAAATTTATTCCCATGATAAAAATAATTAAAGCTACTGCTATTAACTGTACCTTATTATTTAAATTTACCACAGCTATTCGCCTATGTTCTTTCACTTTTAACAGGCTAAATCCTGCTATTACACCTAATACCATAATCAACGTTTCTACCAAAAAAGTCACTCCTTAAATTCGTATATTTAATTATTTAATCTATATAAATTTAATCTTACATCTAAATATACTTCAAAAGTCCTTGGCCATGGGAAAAATACATCAACCTGCAAATTGCGAATAGTCAAGTCAAATACTCCCTCTGGCGTCTGTACTTTAAAAGGCATTTTAAAAACTTCACTATTATTTAATTGATTTGCTCGCTTTTGCATATCAGATTGTAGTAATCTATTCATCCAAATATAATTATGTTCCATATCCAAATCATTTACATTTTCATAACCATGATTTTTCAAGGTAATATTCATTACATCAATCACTTCTTTTAGATAATAATAATCTTCTAGAAATCTTTCATAATTTATATTTAAACGATTATATTCTACAGCCAGCATATCATTTGTTGTATTGAATGTTGGTCTTATCGCCTTATAAATAACAGCATTCGCCAGTGCCGTACCAATGGAATTACTAGCTGTATTCCAACCAGCATAAGAAGTTAATTCATTAATCGGCACATCCTCTTTTAATAATGTAGGAAATAATACTTCATTTGCTGAAAAATGCTTACTTAAATCAACTAAAGCGACTTTTTTACCTTGCTCTAAATATTTTTTTATCTTTAATGCAGATTGTCTCTGTGTAGACATATTTTCATCATTGCCAATAAAAACATATAAAATCAAGCCAGCTTCTTGTGGTGAATTTACTTTTTTAGCATTTGCCATCACTAATTTTTCTTCTATTGTAGAACCTACTGAGCCTGCCATAAACGGCATAACTATGCGCATAGCTTTCTCATCATTATACTCTACATAGACTTTAGGTTGATAATTTGTCTTTGTCTGCACAAAATTAGCTAATAGTGATAAAGCCACCTCATCTGCACCTTTAGTTATCATCACAACATCATTACTAATACCTAAAGAATGCACATAATTTATAAGACTTTTCTTTTCCATATTAGGTATGCCAAAATCTTCACCATCATCTTGACCAATCACTAATTTTGTTATAATGCCTTCTTTAACTAGATTTATCAATTCTTTATTTAAAGCTGTATTACGTCTAAATAAATCTAAATAAATATCTAAGTCTTCTTGTTTTATATCTTCTTTTAAATCCGCCAATAATTTTATATCATCTTCATTTTCAAAAATACTTATCTCATCAATAAGACGAGATATTTTTATCATTTTTTTACTATCACTTTCTAAAGTTGGCGGTGGTGTTATCCTTGGCAAAACATTAAAAGCATAAATTGGTTTATCTTTCGCTTTTGTTTTCAAATCACGCATAAATTTTAATAAAATTTGCGACTCATCTTGTTTTGTTCCTGATTCACGTGAAGCTAATAAACCTCCATGCAATAATTGGTCAATAGACACAATTACCCCATCTGATTTATCAATATTATCCATCAGCCATTTTTGTATTTTTTTTGTATCGCCTTCTTTAGTATAATAATCCATTATCTCTGACGGCGGTGTTATAATCTGTACGCCTGCCATCTTTCCTGCATCTACCACCATCTTTTGACATGGCGGTCTTGTATCTAACGGTATCAAAATCAATTTATATTTATAGTTTTGTTGCAATTCCACAGATACAGCAGGAGGTAGTTGAATAAAATTCAAGTAATAAACAATCATTAAAGTTACTGCTATAATTGATAATAACCATTTTTGTTTTATATATGATTTAAATTTCATTTTTTACTTCTCCATAGATATTTATTACATTTTAAAAAATATATAAATTAGTGTCAAATGAATATCTTGTAAAATACTTTGCTATAAAAATAGTATTAGTATATAATATTGATATACTAAATATATCATGGCTTATTTTAAAATATTAAGGTGATTTTATGAATAACAAAGTAACTGTAGAAATTTTGGGAGTAAAATATCCTCTCCGCTATTCTAAAGATAGTGATATCAATGACATTCAAGAAGCTGCTAAAATAGTAGATGAAAATATTCGTCTTATGACTAAACAAAACCAATATTTGCCACCAGATAGAGTAGCAGTATTGACAGCACTTCAAATAGCTGAACAATTAATTCGCTTGAAAAAAGATTATAATGAATTTTGGGATATTCTTGATGAAAATCGCTCTAATAAACATAAATAAGCTAAAAAATAACATGAAGACATACACTAATGGTAGGCATTTTAATGGCACTACCATTTATTTTTTATACTCTGTGTATTATAATAAGCTAAGAAAATAACTGGAGGAAAATATTTTGATAGAATTATTAGCCCCTGCTGGAAGTATGGAAGCATTAAAAGCCGCTGTAGAAAGTGGTGCTGATGCTATTTATCTTTCAGGCAAAATGTTCGGTGCAAGAGCTTATGCCAATAATTTTGATGAACAAGGCTTAAAAGAAGCCATTGAATTTGCTCATTTACGCAATGTAAAAATCCATGTAACTGTAAATACTTTAGTAGACAATTCTGAAATACCTGCACTTGCAGATTATTTTCGTTTTCTTTATGAAATAGGTGCTGATGCTGTACTCGTTCAAGATTTAGGTGCTGCACGTTTGGCTCAACTTGTAGCTCCTGATTTACCATTACACGCTAGTACACAAATGACAGTGAACAATTTAGCTGGTGTTCTTGCTCTTCAAGAACTTGGTTTTTCACGTGTCGTTTTGTCTCGTGAAGTAACATTAAAAGATATTATTCATATCTGCCGTAATAGCGATGTAGAAATTGAAGTTTTCGCTCATGGTGCCTTATGTGTATGCTATTCCGGTCAATGCTTAATGAGCAGTATGATTGGTGGCAGAAGTGGTAACCGTGGACGCTGTGCTCAACCATGTCGTCTACCTTATACTTTAGTTGATAAAAATAATAACAATGTTTTAAAAGATGCTGGACAATATTTATTGAGTCCTCGCGACATGAATACACTTGAATTAATTCCTGAATTTATCGAAGCTGGTGTCGTTTCTTTAAAACTTGAAGGACGCATGAAAAAACCAGAATACGTAGCTGTCGTTGTTGACGCTTACCGCCAAAAAATCGACTCTTATTATAGTCATACAGAAGTTCAAGAAGATATTCAAAAAAATCTTTCTCAAATATTCAATCGTGATTTCACTACTGCTTACTTAGAGAAAAAACAAGGTAAATTCATGATGAGCGATAAACGACCAAACAATCGCGGTCGCCTTGTAGGTAGAGTAATTCGCTATGATGATAATAAACGTCAAGCTATTATGAAACTCACTGATGATGTAAATATCGGTGATACTATTGATTTCTGGGTAAAAGTCGGCGGTCGTGTAAGTACTAATGTATCTAAAATCATCTATAAAAATAAAGAAATAACTTCTGCTAGTGCTGGCATGGAAGTCATCATTCCTGTACCAAATCGCGTACACCCACATGACCGTATATTTAAAGTTTTTGATGCTAATCTCATGCAAAAAGCTCGCAGTTATTATACTAGTGCTTCACCAATACGCAAAATAAATTTAAATATCGAAGCTATCGCTAAACTCAACGAACCTTTTATGTTAAAAGCTACTGATGAAGATGGCTATAGCGCTCAAATAACTAGCGATTTCCTTGTGGAAACAGCTCTAAAACGTGCTATGGATAAATTAACAGTACAAAAACAAATGGAACGTTTAGGCAATACTATTTATCAATTAGAAAATTTATCTTGCACTATTGATGAAAATGTCATTGTGCCTATGAGCGTCATGAATGATACTCGTCGCTTATTAATTGAAAAATTAATGTCCATGCGCCTTGAAGCTTATCATCGTCCACAGATTGATAAAATTGATAATACTATTTGGCAACAGGATTTAGCTTTAAAATCATTCAATCAGACAAATAGGCCTCAACTCGTAGTCGCTGTTGATACTATTGCTAAAGTACAGACAGCTATTGATAATCAAGCAGATATTATTTTATTTGGCGGTGAATCTTATAATCATCAATTCATCACTGCTGAAATGTATGCTGAAGCTACAAGACTTTGCCGTGAAGCTAATATTAAAATTGCTTTTGCTACACCTCGTATCATGCGCGATAATGAACAAACAGCCTTTACAAATTGGCTTACAAAAATAAAAGATATCGCTCCAGATATGATTTATGCACATACTTTAGCACAAATGCACTTAATCAAACAATTTACAGATATCACTATCTGGGCAGACTTCTCCTTCAATGTCTATAATGATGTAACTTTAACTTTCCTAAATAATTATGACATTAAGGGAGCTACTGTTTCCCCTGAATTAAACTTTAAACAGATAAAAACATTAAATGAAGCTTCTACATTACCTCTTGAATGTATCGTTCATGGCAATATGGAACTTATGGTATCTGAATATTGTGTGCTTGGCAGTTTCTTAGGCAATTTAGATAAAGGTACTTGTACAAAACCTTGCGAAAAAAATAATTATTGGCTTTGCGACCGCAAAAATGAAAAATTCCCTATCGTAACAGACCAATATTGTCATATGCATTTATTAAACGCTAAAGAGTTAAATATGCTAGCTCATGTTCCAGAATTTACTAATCTTCATATTGACCGCATTCGCTTAGATGGCAGATATATGTCCAAAGAAAAATTAGCTAAATTCACTAAACTCTATAAAGAAATTATCCTTGAAGGCAAAAATCATCTTGCTTTAATGCCTGAAAATATCACTAAATATGAACAAAATATTACTCGTGGTCATTACTTCCGTGGAGTAGAATAATTTAAGGAAGGTATCTTTTTAACAAATGAATCAATCCGTATTTAAAACTTTAGAATATGCCAAAATTATCACTATGCTACAAAATATGGCTACTTCTAGTATGGGAAAAGAACTTGCTGAAAAACTATTACCAAGTAGCGATATTGACGAAGTAATTGAAAATCTTTCACATACACAAGAAGCTAGTAACATTTTAATTAGCTCTGAACCACCTTTTGGCGGTATTCATGATATTCGTTCATTATTAAAGAAAACATCTTTAGGTCTAGTAATTGAAATAAATTCATTACTTGATATTTTAAATACCATGTACGCAATGCGTAATCTCAAAAAATTCTTCAAAGAATTAGAAATAGATAGTCCCCAATTTAAAGAATGGGCAAAATCTATTGAAATCTTAGGGCAATTCGAACGCGAAATAGATAATATTGTTGATGAACATGGTTCTATGCGTGATAGTGCTAGCGTTGAACTTATGCGTATTCGCCGTGAAATTAAATCTTCTCAGCGTCGCATCAAAACAAATCTTGACGGTATCTTAAAAAATCCTGATTATCAAAAATATTTTCAGGATAATATCGTTACTATCCGTGATGAACGCTATGTTATCCCTATCAAACAAGAATATCGTCAACAATTCCCAGGTGTCGTACATGACCAATCCTCTAGCGGTTCTACTTTGTTTATTGAACCTATGTCCATTGTTGACCTAAACAATGATATCAAACAATTAGTTATTGATGAAAAACGTGAAATTGAACGTATCTTAAAAGTGATTTCTGAAAAAATCGCTAGAAATGCTGATAGCTTACTTCATAACTGCGAAATCATGGCTCAATTGGATTTTGCTTTTGCTAAAGCAAAATTAGCTCGTAAAATGCGTGCTACTATGCCAGAAATCAATGATGAAGGTATCGTCAATTTAGCTAAAGCTCGCCACCCATTACTCAATAAAGATAACGTCGTTCCTATTGATATCAGACTTGGCGAAGGATATCGCACTTTATTGATTACAGGGCCAAACACAGGCGGTAAAACAGTGAGCATGAAAACCTTAGGCTTATTAGTCTTAATGACTCAATCTGGTCTTTTTATCCCTGTTCAATCTGGTTCCAAAATTTCTATTTTCCAAAATGTCTATGCTGATATCGGTGATGAGCAAAGCATTGAACAGAGTCTCAGTACATTTTCCGCTCATATGCGCAATATCGTAAATATCTTGAATAATATTGAACATGATGACTTGCTCTTATTAGATGAAGTAGGTTCTGGTACTGACCCAGAAGAAGGTGCCGCCCTTGCCATGTCTATCTTAGAGAGATTGATGGAAATCGGCGCTTGTACTGTAGCTACTACTCACTATAACGAGTTAAAAACTTTTGCTTATTCTAAAGAAGGCATTGAAAATGCTTGTGTGGAATTTGACATCAAATCCCTTCGCCCTACTTATCGTTTATTGATAGGTACACCAGGGGCTAGTAATGCTTTTGCTATAAGTAAAAGATTAGGTTTATCAGATACTTTAATTTTACGTGCACAACAACTCATCAAAGCAGACCATGCTCAATTTGAAAATGTATTAAACACACTAGAAAATGAAAAATTGATGTATGAACAAAAAAATGCTGATATTGCTGAACGTCAACAACGCATTGAAAAATTAGAAAAACAACTTGCCGATATGAAGCAAGAAATGGCTAAGAAAAAAGAGCAAACACTTCGTAAAACTAAAGAACAATGTGCTAGTTTACTTCGCCGTACTCGTCGCGAATCTGAAGAAATCATCAAAGAATTGAAAGCCCAATTTAACGACCAGGGAATGAAAAAACGTCAAGAAACAATAGATGCTGCTCGTCATAAATTACGTGGTCGTTTGGATAAAGTAAGTCAACAAAATGATGATCCAAATAAACCAGGTGAAGCTGTCGATATTAAAACCATTGCTGTTGGTGATATCGTATATGTAAATAAACTTCGCCAAAAAGGAACTATCACTGATATCAGTGGTAAAGAATTAACTGTTCAATTGGGCAGTTTAAAAATGAATGTTAAAGCTAAAGATTGCTCTTTCGTTTCTCATGCTGTTAAAGTAAAAGAAACTGCACCATCTAAAAAAGCTGGTGGCTTCAATATGCTAGCTAAAGTCAGCCAAATTAGTACAGAAGTAGATATCAGAGGCTTAATGGTTGATGAAGCTATCGAAGTTGTTAGCAAATATCTCGATGATGCTGTAATTTCTGGTCTTTCAAGAGTATTAATCATTCATGGTAAAGGTACAGGAGCTCTGCGCAAAGGTATTCAAGAATATCTCAAAAATCATCGCAATGTTTTAAGCTATACTCTTGGTGATATGGACGAAGGCGGTAGTGGGGTAACCGCTGTAAAATTAAAATAACGCAAATAATTACTATATTTTTACCAAAACTAAACATAGTATTATAAATATTTGAGGTGTATTCTATGGATAAACAGCCTTTTAACGAAAAAAAATCAACCTCTAATCATGCAACTGATAAAAAAAATAAGAAAAAATCTTTTGGCTTCAAAAAATTTTTCTTAGCGCTTTTAACGCTATTTATAGTTGTATTTTTAGGCGTTGGTTGTGGATTAGTTGCTATTGGCCTTGATGGTGATAAAGATGTATCTGATATTCACCCACCTGCTTCTTCTCAAATTCTCGATATGAATGGCAATCTAATTACTAATATTCACGCTACTGAAAATCGTACATTAGTAAGTTTAGATAAAATCCCTGCTAATTTGCAAAATGCCTTTATCGCTGTTGAAGATAATCGCTTTTATGAACATAACGGCATTGATCCTAGAGGTATTTTCCGTGCGATTTATTCTAATATAACAAGTGGTGAAGTGGCTGAAGGTGGTAGCACAATCACTCAACAATTAGCCAAAAATGCCTTTTTATCACAAGACCGTACATTCAAACGAAAAATTCAAGAATTTTTCATTGCTCTTCGCTTAGAAAGACAATATACTAAAGAAGAAATTTTAGAAATGTATCTCAACCAAATTTATTTTGGTAGAGGTGCTTATGGTGTTCAAGCTGCTGCACAGACATATTTTGGCAAAGATGTAAGTCAATTAGATTTATCAGAATGTGCAATGCTCGCTGGTATACCTCGTAGTCCAAATTATTATTCACCACTTAATAATTTAGGTGCTGCTAATGAACGTAAAGCAGAAGTTTTAGACCAAATGGTAAAATATGGCTATATTGATTCTACTACAGCAGCTAAAACAAAAGCTGAAAGTTTACGACTTGTAAATCCTAAAGAACAAGAAAATGATAATACTGCTTCATATTTTATCGATTATGTAACTCAAGAAATGATTGATAAATTCGGTGCTGATGCAGTATATAAAGAAGGCTTAAAAATTTATGTTTCCATTGACATGAACATGCAAAAAGCTGCTGAACAATCTGTAAATAGTTTATTACCAACTTATTACAATGATGCTAATGGTCTTACTCAACCACAAGGCGCACTCGTAGCTATTGATCCTAAAACAGGATATATCAAGGCTATGGTTGGTGGTCGTGGTACTGACCAATTCAATCGTGCTGTACTTGCTGTACGTCAACCAGGTTCAGCATTCAAACCATTTACATTTGCTACTGCTTTAGAAAATAAAATGACTCCAAATACTACTATTGAGGATAAACCTTTCAAATTAGGCGATTGGCAACCTCAAAACTATGACCGTACATTTAGAGGTACAGTCTCCATGCGTCAAACAGCTATTAATTCTTTAAATATACCTACTATTCGTCTAGCAGAAAAACTATCTATTGATAAAGTTTTATTAACAGCTCAAAATTTAGGTATATCCACATTAGAATTAAATTCTAAAGAAGCAAATGATAAAAACTTAGCCGCTTCTATCGGTGGTCTTACAAATGGGGTAACTGTTCTTGATATGGCTGGTGCTTATAGTGCTTTTGCTAATCACGGTATTTATACAAAACCAACTGCCATAGTTAAAGTCGTTGACCGCAAAGGTAAAACTATTTATGAACATACACCAGAAACTAAACAAGTTTTATCTGAACGCACAGCTACTTTATTAACAGATATGCTTGAAGATGTTATCACTAAAGGCACAGGTAAAGCTGCTAATATCAATAGACCTGCTGCTGGTAAAACAGGAACTACAGATAATTATCAAGATGCTTGGTTTGCAGGTTATACACCTGATTTAGTAACAGTAGTATGGATGGGCTGTGATGATAATGATGTTATGCCTGGTATTACAGGCGGTACTACACCTGCTAAAATTTGGCAAAGCTTCATGAAAACAGCACTTGCGTCTATACCTGCTAAAAACTTTGATGGTTCAGACACTTCCATTGATAATCCTGTCCAAAGTGTAGAAAGCAATGCTAAAACTACAGCTAAAGACGTTATTCAAGAAAAAGAAAAACCAACAAAAGAAGCACCTGATAAACAAAAACCTGTTCCTAATGAACAGATAAATCCAAATGAGGCTCAACAGCCAATTGATGAAAATGAACCAATCGAAGAAGAAAATATCGAGCAACCATCTATTCCAGCTCCAAGGCAAAATTTACCTGAACCAAGTATTCAACAAGGCAAAGGGTTAAATTAATAGATAATCATACAAATTTTAGGAGGACTTTTTGTGAGCGTATTTGATACACTTAAAGAACGTGGTTACTTAGCTCAAGTAACTCACGAAGAAGAATTAAAAAAAGCTTTAGAAACTGAGCAAGTTACATTTTATATGGGATTTGATCCAACAGCAGACAGCCTTCATGTTGGTCATTTCTTAGCTTTAATGGCTATGTCTCATATGCAAAAAGCAGGTCATCGCCCTATCTGTTTAGTTGGTGGCGGTACTGGTACTGTAGGTGATCCTTCTGGTCGTACAGATATGCGTAAAATGTTAACTGATGAAGATATTGAACATAATTGCAATTGCTTCAAAAAACAAATGGAACGCTTTATTGATTTCTCTGATGGTAAAGCATTAATGATTAACAATGGTGATTGGCTTCGCAAATTAAATTATATTGAATTACTTCGCGATGTTGGTCCACATTTCTCTGTTAATCGCATGCTCGCTGCTGAATGTTATAAACAACGTTTAGAACGTGGCTTAACATTCCTTGAATTCAACTACATGATCATGCAGGCTTATGACTTCATGGAATTAAATCGCCGTTATGGTTGCGTACTTGAATTAGGTGGCGATGACCAATGGTCTAACATCATTGCTGGTGTTGAACTCATTCGTCGTAAAGAAGCAAAACCTTCTTATGGTATGACATTCAACCTTCTCACTAATAGTGAAGGCAAAAAAATGGGTAAAACAGCAAAAGGCGCACTTTGGCTCGACCCTGAAAAAACTTCTCCATACGACTTCTATCAATACTGGAGAAATGTTGCTGATAGCGACGTAGAAAAATGTCTTGCACTTCTCACATTCTTACCAATGGACGAAGTTCGTCGCCTCGGTAGCTACAAAGACCAAAAAATCAACGAAGCAAAACAAGTTCTCGCTTATGAAGTTACAAAACTCGTTCATGGCGAAGAAGAAGCTAAAAAAGCTCAAGAAGCTGCTCAAGCACTTTTCAGTGGTAAAGGTAATATGGACAATGCTCCAACTATCACTATCACAGAAGCAGACTTTGGCAAAAAATTACTTGATATCTTAGTAGATAACAAAGTATTTGAATCCAAAGGTGCTGGTCGTCGTTTAATCGCTCAAAACGGTGTATCTATTGGCGATGACAAATGGACTGACGTAGAAAAAGTATTAACAGCAGAAGACCTTGCAAATGGCGATATGATCGTTCGCAAAGGTAAAAAGAAATTCTATCGTCTAATCAAAGCATAAAAATCATAAAATTATAAACAAAAAGCTAGAATATATTCAGTAATAATATTGATATATTCTAGCTTTTTATCTTTATCAGTAGACTATAATTACTATATTTAATTTATTTCTCAATCAATAAAGAAATGAACCTTTTAAATGATTTGCAAATACTCGTTTTTTTATGGTATACTCTAAAAAGATATTTTCTTACAAAGTTTTATCTAAATCTTAAAATTTTCTTTACTTATCTAGTACATATTAGATAATTTATAGTTTAATTTATTAAGGAGTGCGTTTAAAAGATGTCAGGACATTCTAAATGGGCCAATATTAAACGAAAAAAAGGTGCAAATGATGCCATTCGTGCAAAAATGACTACAAAAATTGGTCGTGAAATCACTATTGCTGTTCGTATGGGTGGTGCTGACCCTACTGGTAATATGCGTCTTAAATTAGCTTTAAGCAAAGCTAAATCTAACAATATTCCTAAAGATAATATCAATCGTGCTATTCAAAAAGGCTTAGGTGCTTCTGATGGTAGCAATTACGAAGAATTAATTTATGAAGGTTACGGTCCAGCAGGTTCTGCTGTTATGCTCGAAGTTATGACAGATAACCGCAATCGTACAGCTGCTGATATTCGTCATTTATTCTCTAAATACGGCGGAAACCTCGGCGAAACTGGTTGCGTAGGCTGGATGTTCCACAAAAAAGCAATCTTTGTTGTAGACAAAGAAGCTTTCGATGATGAAGAAAGCCTTATGATGATTGCTCTTGATGCTGGTGCTGAAGACTTCAAAGCAGAAGATGATTCTTTTGAAATCACTGCTGCTCCTGAAGATTTCGATGCAATCTCTCAAGCATTAGAAGAAAACAACATTGAAACAGTTGAATCCGAAATCACTATGATTCCTGATACTACTGTTAAAGTTGAAGGCAAAGACGCTGAAAAAATGCAGACTCTTATCGATATGCTTGAAGAACATGATGATGTTCAAAACGTTTATTCCAACTACGAAATGGACGAAGAATAAAATAATCTTTAGACGCAGTAATAACTGCGTCTATTTTTATCTAAAGATATATAATCGAGGTATTTATCATGGAATTTTTACAAGCCTTAAAAAATCGTCGCAGTATCTATAATTTAGGCACTAATGTTAATTTATCTAATGAAGAAATAACTTCTATCATCTCTGATTGCCTAAAATATAGCCCATCTGCTTTTAACTATCCTACAACAAATGTTATTATTTCCTTTGGTGAAAAACATCAACAGATTTGGCAAATCACTACAGATATTTTAAAAGAAAAATTAGCTAAAAAAGAAGAAACTTTCGTTGTAGCTCAAAATAAAATCAATAAATTCAAAGCTGGCGTTGGCACTATCTTATTTTTTGAAGACACAGAAATCATCAATGAATTAAAAGAAACTTATGCTATGTATGCTGAAAATTTCTCCACATGGTCAACTCAAGCAAATGGTATGCTTCAAAATAATATCTGGACAGCATTAAGCCAAGCAAATATCGGAGCTAATCTTCAACATTATAATCCTTTGATTGATGATAAAATCAAAGAATTATTCTCTATTCCTGATACATGGAAATTAACAGCTCAAATGCCATTTGGTAGCATTGAAGCACAGCCAAATGAAAAATATATTGAAGATATTTCTACTCGCTTAAAAATCTATTAAAAGCAAAAAGAACTGATTATTTAAAATCAGTTCTTTTTTTCTTCAAAATTTAATTATTTTCTTGTGGTTTTTCTGTCAATGATAATTTTTTATTATTTGCTAAACTCATTTTTACTTGTTTATCATCTAAGATAAATTTATTTAATTGCGTTTTATCCTCTAAGCTTAAATTATCCTTAATTAAATTTGTTATTATATTTTGTGTTAAATTGCCTGTTTGTTCTAATATTTTATCTTTGCTATTAATGAAACCACTTATAATTTGCTGTTGTCTAATCTCTAAAGACTTTAGCTGCATATCATGATGTTTCATTTGAGCATTCATATCATTTTGGATTTGTTGGAAATACAATTTATGTGCTGGCGTTCCTTCAGGATATTTTTCTAATATAGATAATAAATTTGGCAATTTTTCTGTATTATATTTATCATTATCAGCTACTATCCTATCATTTAATTCTTTATACATATTTTCAATATCTTTTATGATAGGCAATGAAGCTCTTTCAATTATTTTAATTCTATTGTTAGTAATCTGCGTCAATTGTTCTTGCATTGCTATGATTGTCTGTGCCATCACAGTGAAGCCTTTTGCTTTCGCTTCTTCTACTAAAATCTTAGCTTCCGCTTCATCTCTTAATAATTCCATTTGAGCCTGTTTTATCAGTTCTACGCGTTCCGTTTCCATTTCCGCTAAGCGAATTTTAGCTTCTGCTTCGATTTGTGCTATTTTCACTTTATCTGGTTCATAATTATAATTAGTAGTGGTACGACTGCCACTGCTAGAACCGCCAATCCAGTTTTTTATTTTAGACCACCAACCCATAAAATCATTCTCCTTTTGTTTCGTAAAAACTTTTTCTACTTGATGACTACGAAATCTTCCTAAAGTACATACATTGGCAAAATGTTCACAGTTGTTAAAAATCAGATTATAGCCCTTATCGCCTAAACAAGCTCTGGCATAAGTCACTATTTGTTCAGATGAGTATAAGTCAGCAAATTCCTCATCAGTATATTCTTTTACTTCCAATGTACCGCCTTTTAAAAAGTAAGCTAAATCTGTCTGTATAACTTCTGGCTTTGACCAGTCCAATATACTGTCATCATCTTTTCCAGTGAAGTGGATTACTTCTTCATCAGATACATATATTCCATGATGAGCATATACGCCATTCATTCTTTGTACGCGGATATGGTCGCCTTTTTGGGGCATTTTTTGTACCCATATTTCTTCTTCTCTTGGTATGCAAGGCACTTCATAAGTAGGAAAGACATTTGTGCTTATTAAATCGAAATTATTCATTATTTTTTCATTAAACCTTTACGCATTTTGAAAATCAATGAATTATATGCTTTTTCTCGATTAGCTTGTTCTTGGCTATACGCTTTGATATCTGCTAAATACATATAATAATTTTTTTGCTTTAATTTAGCAAATTCATTCAATACTTCTTGTGAAATCTGCTCTAAATTATTATCTGCTACAAATTGTATGATTTCATTGATTTGAATATCGATTAAATTATCAATCCAACGCAAGATAAAAATTTTATCTGCTTCTTTTTTGCAATTAAAAATGATATTCTGCAATGCTTTTTGCAAATTCATAGTGCGAGCATAGAGTTCTTTTTCCACTTCAAATTTTTCTTGCAAATCACCACAATTTTGGAATACATATTGTTGATAGATATTTTTGCGTTCTTCAAGGTAAAAATTATCAACAGCGATTTTGTAATCATTTACAACGTAAATTGCCTGCATGATAATAGGTATTTCTTGCTCTTCTTTTGCTTCGATATCGCCTTTTAATCCTCTTGCTATCATTGGCTGAAGTTTTTCTTCAATGGTGAAACGCAATTTCTGCCAATCTTCATACCATTTTTGCCAAACATCTGCTTCGATATCATCTTGTTCACAGCTGTGTTTTAATTCTTCATATTGTTTAGTCTTAAATACTTTGTAATCTTCATTCCATTTAGACCATACTTCAACTGCTTTGACGATAAAATCGCGATTGTGTTCAAAGAAATCTATTTTTTGCAATGCTTTATTCACTATTTTAGCCGTGTTTTCAGCTATTAATGCAAAACTTGCACGTTCTTTTTTCTCCAACTGTGCTAATTCATAAATAGCATTATCGCCATCATCGATTTTATTGATAGTGTATTCGATATCATCAGCTTGTTGTTTTACTTTTAATAAATTCGCTTTTACTTTATCCATGCCCAAAGCTAATTTATCTTTAAAATAATATTGGCGATTTTTTAATAATTCGTTTTCTGCCTCTGTTAAATTGCTATCATCTTTATATGTTGTTGATAATTGCAAACCGATTTGATTGCAGTCTTGAATGACATTTTCTTTTTGCTGTTCAAAATCGGCCAAGTATTCCATAAGTTCATCTATCCACTTCTGTACAGCTTCATAATATTTGATAATGGATTTATCAATAGAAGCGATATCGTATTTATTTAATAATATAGTATAATCCAGATTAGCAGTTATAGTCTTCACTTCTTCGCACTGTGCTAACTGTGTTTCTACTTCGCTCAATGCTTGCAATAATCTAGGTTTTTCAAAATAGATTTTCTTGTATAAATCAGTGATTTCAGCATTATCAAATATAGGCCAAAGTTCATTTTTTCTAAATAAATCCAAAGTAAATTGCAATCTTTCTTTTTCTGTATACAATGAATTATTCTCTGATATATTTTTTTCATATTCACTATCTTGGATTAAATAATAACTACAAGGTAATACATAACCTTCATATGAGTCTGTGCTCCAATCATCTAAATCAACTTTATTATTTGACCAATTATTTATATTACAACACCATGCATATTTTTCTTTTATTTTCCAATTATTACCTTGTTGAAAAGGAAAAGTCTTATCATATAGCATTTGTTTAAATACTTCAAAAGTAGGTATTTGCCAATCATCTATGTCATCTACACTATAATTATTTACTAAATATTTTGCTTCATTTAATCCATACCTTTCATTAGCAGAACCTTGACTATAAGGAAAATAATCTAAATTAGCCCATAATATACCTGTTGTTTTATCCATTAATATATGTGGTTTATTTTTAAAGAAATACCAACGCTGATTTTTTATCGCTTCAAGAATTTTATCCGTTGCTGTTGAAGATAGTTTATCTATTTCACTATTTATAGTTTTTAATTTTTCTTGTACTGATTGTAGTTGTTGTTTTAAGTTATTTTGATTGCCCATTAATTGAGCTTGCATTTTATTTAATTCTTGCACTTTTTGAGCATTATGCTCATTTTCTATACCTTGACACTGTTCTTCTATTTCTTGAATTTTATCCAATAGCTCTTGCTGTCTTGCTTTTAAATTTTCTAATTCACTCATCATATTACCCCTTTTATGTATTATTATCTAATATAGAGTATTTATAAAATCAATACCATATCCTCCTAGACAAGTTTAGCTTATATACTTTTATATATTTTTACATAAATCCTGTGATTTCCTTTTATTTTATTTTTTTTCTTATCATGATATAATGTGAACTGCACATTTTTGCTAAATTTGATATACTAAAAGGAGGATTTTATGCTTGCTTTAGGTATTGACCCTGGAACTGCTATCTGTGGTTATGGTCTTGTAGATATGCAAGGAAGCCGTCTAAAAGCCATTGAATATGGAGCTATTTTGACAAGTCCACAGATGCGACCACAAGATAGATTATTAAAAATTCATCGTGAACTTACAGATATTATTCAAAAATATAAACCTGATGTAATGGGCGTAGAACAATTATTTTTCAATCGCAATGTAACTACTGCCATTCCTGTCGGTCAAGCTCGTGGTATCGTCTTATTGACCGCAGCCGAAAATCAAATTGAATTAGTCGAACGCACACCGCTACAAATCAAACAATCCGTAGTAGGCTTTGGCAGAGCGAGCAAAGAACAAGTCATCTACATGGTAACAAAATTGCTCCATCTTCCTGAACCGCCAAAACCTGATGATGTCGCTGACGCTCTAGCTGTAGCTATCTGTACTACTCATTGTATGAATAGCCTCACATGGCGAAATAAATTATAGTCAAATTAATAATGATTAATAAATAAATTAACAAGGAAAGATTTTATGATAGGATATTTACAAGGAAAAGTCACTTATATTGCCAGTGATTTTTGCTTTATTGATGTTCATGGTGTCGGCTATCGCGTATTTATCAGTACTAGCACACGTGCAAAACTAAAAATGAATGAAGAAATCAAACTCTTTACTTATTTAAGCGTGCGTGAAGATGCCATGTTATTATACGGTTTTATCAATCAATTAGAATATGATGTCTTTTGCAAATTGATTTCCGTATCTAAGATTGGCCCTAAAGCTGGGCTTGGTCTGCTCTCTAGTCTTTCTAGTGAAAAACTCATCTGGGCTATCCAAAATAAACAAGTCAGCCTACTCACCAATGCCCCTGGGATTGGCAAGAAAACAGCTGAACGCATTGTTTTAGAATTAAAAGATAAATTAACTGAACTCAACTTAAGTATTTCTGATGAAGTTTTAGACCAACCAATCTTGATTGATACACCTAGCGAAGATGAAAAAATAGATATGTATGAAGAAGCAACGCAAGCCCTTCTTTCTCTTGGCTATACAAAACCAGAAATCAATTCTGTACTCAAAAAAGCTAGCAATATAACAAATACAGAAGATATTATTAAATTCGCACTCAAAGAATTATCCTTAAGCTAAAACAAAAATATAACATAATAGATTAAATAAAGGAGCTTTTATTATGAAATTTTCTCCGCAAAATGAACGTCAATTTGCCGTAGTCGGTCTTGGTAGATTTGGTAGAAATATCGCTAAATCTCTTCATGAAATGGGCTATGATGTTCTTGCTATTGATAAAGATATGGAAAAAGTCCAAGACTTTAGCCATGAAGTAACTCATGTAGTTCAAGCAGATACTACAGATGAAGAAGCACTTCGTTCTTTAGGTATTTTAAATTTTGATGTTGTAATCGTGGCTATCGGTGATGATACTGAAGCTAATATCATGACTACACTTCAATTAAAAGAAATCGGTGTTCCTTATATCGTAGCTATCGCTAAAAGTCCATTGCAAATCAAAGTATTAGAAAAAATCGGAGCTAACCGCATTGTTGCTCCAGAGCGAGATATGGCTCGTCGCGTTGCTTATAACCTTGCTTCTACAAATATCATGGATTATATTGAATTATCACCAAAATTCAGTATTGTAGAAATCGCTGTGCCAAAAGCTATCCGCAATAAAACACTCAGCGAATCAAATATCCGTGCTAAATATGGCTTAAACGTTGTTGCTATCAAACGTCATGATAATTTAATTATTTCTCCACTTCCTACAGAAGTATTACTTGAAAATGATATTGCTATCGTTGTTGGTAGCAATGAAAGTATCAATGGCTTGGAGGCTCTAGAAAAATAATGGAGCTAATCACAAGTCTAACTAATGCCAAAGTCAAAATGGCTTTAAGCCTCCAACAAAAAAAATATCGTGACAAATACCAATTATTTATATTAGAAGGTATTCGCAATGCTGAAATGGTTATTGCCAAAAATATTTCCGTGCAAATGTGTTTTTTCACACAAAAAGCCTTTACAAATGAACGCGGAAAATCCATTTTAGAACAATTAAAATGTCCTTGTTTTGAAGTTCCTGAACATATTTATCAAAAAATCAGCGATACTCAATCTCCACAGGGATTAATGTTGATTTTACCTATACAAAATCACAATTTAGATGATTTAGCTACAATAAATAAATCTGGACTTTATCTGATTTTAGATAGATTACAAGACCCTGGAAACATCGGTACCATCATTCGCACAGCTGATGCTATGGGTGTAAAAGCCATTATCTGCCTAAATGGAACAGCCGATATTTATTCCCCAAAAGTAGTACGTTCTGCGATGGGTTCTTTATTCAATCTCCCTATAATCACTAAAATTTCTGAACAAGATTTATTATCTTTTTGTCAAAATCATAATTTAACACTTTATGCTACAGCTTTAGATAATAGTGCCAAAGCTTCATGGGATATTTCCTATCCTCAAGATTGTGCTATTATTTTAGGCAATGAAGCCAATGGTGTTTCTGATAATTTATTAGACAAATGTAATGCTAAAATATACATTCCGATGAAAGGCGATGCTGAATCATTGAACGTGGCAAATGCTGGTTCGATGATTATGTATGAATATTGTCGCCAAAATATTTGACCACAATAAAAATCAATGCTATAATCTAATAGCTAAAGACATGAGTATGAAAGATAATCGCGTATACTTTTTTGTATATGAGGAAAGTCCGGGCTCCACAGGGCAATGTGCTGGATAACGTCCAGCGAGGGTGACCTCAGGGAAAGTGCTATAGAAACTTAAACCGCCTGTGTATACAGGTAAGGGTGGAAAGGTGCGGTAAGAGCGCACCAGCGTGCAGGTGACTGTACGGCTAGGTAAACCCCACATGGAGCAAGACCGAATAGGGAAGGGATGAAGTGGCCCGCTGAGCCTTCCGGGTTGTGTCGCTAGAGCTTATAGGTAACTATAAGTCCAGATAAATGATTATCACCACGCAAGTGGAACAAAACTCGGCTTATTGATTACTCATATCTTTAGTGAAAACTGCCTTACTGGCAGTTTTTTTATTTTAACTATTTGATTTTTAAGCTAAATATATTAAAATATATTTAGAAATAAATATTTACATTAATAAAATTTATTTTAATCTAGGATAAAGAAGGAGTTTCTTGTGGATATTAATCAAATGCAAACTATTTTACAATCAAATTTGAAACCTAATCGTTATGCTCATTGTCTTGGAGTAATGGATACTGCCATCATCTTGGCAAAACGATTTGGCGTAGATGAAGAACAAGCTGCTATTGCTGGCTTATTGCACGATTGTGCACGTGAGTTTGCAACCGAAGATTTAATTGCTGAATGTGAAAAACGTCATCTCTATATTACAGATATTGACCGTCAATTACCTATTTTAATGCATGCCCCACTCGGCACTGCTATTGCTAAAGAAAAATATGATGTTCATGATACTGCTATTTTAAAAGCTATCGCTTCTCATACTGTTGGCGGAGCTAATATGTCTAAACTCGACAAAATAGTTTATCTTGCCGATATGATAGAACCTCATCGTAAATTTGAAGGCTTAGATAAACTTCGCAAACAAGCTATGACACAAGACCTTGATACTGTTATGATAAGTGCTTTTAACCAATCCATATTATTTATTATGCGTAAAGGACATACTATTCACCCATATACAGTAGCTGCGCGTAATGAAATTCTCCTCCAACGAGAATTATAATATGCCCCCAAAAAAGATTAAAACTTCAACAAAAACTACGAATAGAAAAACGAAAAAGCCACTTATTAAACGTATACGCCTTGGTCGTTTATTGCTTGTACTCATACTTTTATCTAGTATTGTATATGGCTCATATATTGTAATTTCTGAAATTTATTCTTGGGGTAGTTTTAAATATGCTCAATACCAAGAAGCACATCCTAGCAAACCACAAAAACCACCTATTCCACCGCAATTCACTGATAAACGTTTTGAAAATTACACTAATATTTTATTCATTGGTATAGATGATAAACCTGTTGAAGGTATTGCTGAATCTGGTCGTTATGCAGATGCTCTCATGCTTGTAAGCATGGATCATACTAATGGGGAAATACGTTTCTTATCTCTACCTAGAACAATCAAGACCTCTATAGATGGTCGCAAAGACCCAGAATATCTCAGCTTCACTTATTATTATGGTGGTGCACCTTTGACAGTTAATACTGTTTCCCAATTATTAAATATACCAATAACTCAATATGTAGCTTTAGACCGTAAAAGTATAGCTAAATTTGTAGATACTATTGGTGGAATTAATTTATATGTAGAAAATAATATGGATTATGAAGACCCTGTAAGTGGCACTTCCGTCCATCTCACTCAAGGATATCAACATTTAACTGGCGATATGTCTCAACAATATCTCATCTTCCGCAATGATGATTTAGGTGATATTGGTCGTATTCAACGTCAGCAAAAATTTGCCAAAGCTTTATTTGAAAAAATGATGTCCTTGGAAACAATTCCTACATTGCCAACAATTCTTGATATTTGGGAAAATAATATTGATACTAATATTAACATTTTAGATATTTCTAATCTGATAAATTTATTAGATACTCTTAGCACTACAGAAATAAAAATTAAAATGCTTCCAGGTAATCTCACTCCAACTGGCGATTGGGTACCAGATAATGCCCGCGTGGAACAAGAAATAAATGATATGTTCCCTCCAGTTCCAGAAGATACCGCTGAGGAATAACCATAAATAAATTATTATAGAAAGGCAAGTGTTTATATGACCTTAACTTCTCAAGAAAAAAGCCAATTAATAGCAAAAGCTGCTAGCGATAAAAAAGCATTAGATATTATGATTATGAATATGCATGATTTAACTACTACTACTGATTATTTCATCGTATGCAGTGCTACTACAGCAACTCAAGTTCGTGCTATAGCTGACAATATTGAAGATGAAATGACTCAAGCTGGTGAAGAATTCTTGCATAAAGAAGGATATCAAAATGCTGAATGGATATTATTAGACTTTGGAAATTGCGTTGCTCATATCTTCACTGAAGAAGCTCGTCGTTTCTATGGTCTAGAAAGCTTATGGGGCGAAGCTCCTACTGTTGAATACGAAGATTAAACAACGAGGTTAAATAAATATATTGATAGAAAAACAACAAAAAAAATATCAACCAAGTACTGTAGTAACTATGAAAGTCGCACGTGTTGGTGAAATGGGCGCATTTTTAGATGCCCAAACAGGCAATACTAGTGATGATATTTTGTTGCATAAATTACAACAAACCTCTCCTGTAAAGCCTGGCGATAAAGTATCTGTGTTTTTATATAAAGACCCACATGGACGACTTACTGCCAGTATGAAAACTCCTAGAATGCGTGAAGGACAGATTGCTCGTTTAAAAGTAATCAATACTAGCCGTGATGGTGCATTTTTAGATGTCGGTGCTGAACGTGGTATCTTTATGCCATATGCTGGTATGCGAGGAAAATTACAAGTAGGCGAAGTCGTTTGGGCAAAATTATACACAGATAAATCTGGTCGATTAGCTATGACTATGAAGGTTGAAGATGAAATTCGTCGTGCTTCTCGTCCTGCTGACAATGTAAAAGTCGGCGATATGGTTTCTGGCTCTGTTTATAATTTTACAGAACAAGGTGCTTTTATCTTCACAGACGAACGTTTTATCGCTTTTTTAGATAAGCGTGAAATGACTACTAAACCACGTGTTGGACAGACTTTAACTACACGTATTACTTTTATTCGTGATGATGGCCGTATCAATGTTTCTATGCGACCAATCAAAGAAAAAGCTATTAATCTTGATGCTCAAATGCTTTATGATACACTTATGGCTCGAGGTGGCAAAATGCCTTATTGTGATGAAACCGCTTCTGAAGTTATTCGTGAACGCTTTGGTATCAGTAAATCTGCCTTTAAACGTGCATTAGGACATTTAATGAAGGAAGGCAAAGTAGAACAAAAAGATGGTTGGACTTGTTTAATATCACAAGAATAACCTACAAGCTATCTGACATATTTTGCCGGATAGCTTTTTTTGAGCAAGGAAAGGAGAGCATTTTGTGCTTACAATCAAAGAATTTCGCAAAGTATCCTCTATAGAAGAAGCTTATGAATTAAATCAAAAAAAGACTAATCGCATCATTGGCGGTATGTTATGGTTAAAAATGCAAACTGGTAATGTAAATATCGCTATTGATTTATCTGGTTTAAATTTAGATACTATCGAAGAAACTGATACAGAATTTAAAATCGGTGCTATGACAACATTACGCGATTTAGAACTTCATGCTGGTTTAAATCAATATACAAATAACAGCATGAAAGAAGCTATGCGTCATATTGTCGGTGTACAATTTAGAAATCTTGCTACTGTTGGTGGTAGTATCTATGGTCGTTATGGATTTTCTGATGTATTGACTGTATTTATGGCTCTTGATGCTTATGTAGAACTTCATCATGCAGGTATCATTCCTATCAGTGAATTTGCTAAAATGCCTTATGATAATGATGTTTTAGTCAATATCATTGTTAAAAAAACTACTTTAAATTGTGCATATTTATCACATAGACAGACAAAAACAGATTTTCCTGTATTGGCTGTTGCTGTATCTAAACTTCATGACAAATGGCAAGCTGTAATAGGTGCTACTCCTCATCGTGCAGTAATCATTGCTGATGAAGAAAATATCTTAGGTGAAAAAGTATCACCTGAAACTATTGAAGCATTTGCAAATTATGTAAAAGATAATGTAAAAACAGACTCTAATATTCGTGGTTCTGCACAATATCGCAAACATTTAGCATATGTTTTAGTCAAACGTGCTTTAGTATCTATAGGAGGAAATGCTTAATGATTTTAAATGTATGGCTCAATGGGAAAAAAATCAGTGAAGAAATTTCAGCTGATACATTGTTGATAGATTTTGTCCGTAAACATGGCTGTAGTAGCGTAAAACGTGGTTGCGACACTTCAAACTGTGGGCTTTGTACTTTATTTGTTGAAGATAAACCTGTATTATCTTGCTCTATGCTCGCTGCTCGTGTTGATGGCAAGCATATAACTACGCTTGAAGGACTCCAAGAAGAAGCTCGTGAATTTGGTGCTTTCATTGCCAATCAAGGTGCAGAACAATGCGGTTTTTGCAATCCAGGTTTCATCATGAATGCCATTGCTTTATTTAGAGAAAATCCTAATCCTTCCGATGAAGAAATTCTTGAATATTTAGCTGGTAATCTCTGTCGTTGTTCTGGTTATGAAGGTCAACTTCGTGGTATTCGTGCCTTTTTAGATTATAAAAATGGTAAAACGGAGGAACAAGCATGACTAATTTAGATAATTTAAAATATGTCAATCAACCTATCATGAAATCTGATGCTATGTCACTTGTTACAGGTAAACCTGTATATCTTGATGACGTTGCACCAAAAGATTGCTTGATTGTAAAAGTTTTACGCAGTCCTCATGCCAATGCTATCATTGAAAATATCAATACAACTATAGCTAGTAAAGTTCCTGGTATCGAAGCTATTTTCACTTATCAAGATGTATCTCAAAAACGCTTCACTATGGCAGGTCAAACTTATCCTGAACCTAGCCCTTATGACCGTTTGATTTTAGATAAACATGTTCGCTATGTTGGCGACCCTGTAGCTATCGTTGCTGGGGAAAATGAACAAGCTGTAGATAAAGCTTTAAAATTAATCAAAGTTCAATATCAAGTTTTAGAACCATTATTAGATTTCCGTAAATCTAAAGATAATAAAATTCTCGTTCATCCTGAAGATACATGGCGTTCTCTTGCTCCTGTCGGTGCAGATAATAAACGCAATCTCTGTGCTTGTGGCTCTGAAGGTGAAGGCGATGTTGATGAAGTATTAAAAAATTGCGATGTTGTAGTTGAAGGAACTTATCATACAAAAGCTTGTCAGCAAGCTATGATGGAACCATTCTGCACATATTGCTATATGGATACTTATAATCGCTTAAACATTATAAGTTCCACGCAAATTGTATTCCATGTTCGCCGTATCGTAGCTCACGCTCTTGATATTTCTCAATCAAAAATTCGTGTAACAAAACCTCGTATTGGTGGCGGTTTTGGTGCAAAACAAACTGTAGTAGCTGAAGTTTTCCCTGCTTTTGTAACTTATAAAACTGGAAAACCTTCCAAAATGATTTTCACTCGTACAGAATGTCAAATAGCTTCTACACCTCGCCATGAAATGGAAGTTTCCGTGCGAATTGGTGCTACAAAAGAAGGTAAAATCCAAGCCATAGATGTATATACACTCTCTAATACTGGTGCTTATGGAGAACATGGTCCAACGACTGTTGGCTTGTCTGGTCATAAATCCATTCCACTTTATCGTGGCTTAAAAGCATTTAAATTTGCTTATGATGTAGTATATACAAATGTAATGAGTGCTGGTGCTTATCGTGGCTATGGTGCAACTCAAGGTATTTTCGCTGTAGAAAGTGCTGTTAATGAACTTGCTAGCAAATTAAATATTGACCCTGTAAAACTTCGTGAAATGAACCTTGTCAAAGAAGGCGACGTTATGCCAGCTTATTATGGTGAAACAGCTACAAGCTGTACACTTGATCGCTGTGTAGCTCGCTGTAAAGAAATGATTGGCTGGGACGAAAAATATCCTGCTCGTGATATGGGCAATGGCAAAATCCGCAGTGTTGGTATGGCTATGGCAATGCAAGGCTCTGGTATCACATGTGTTGATGTTGGTTCTGCTACATTAAAATTAAATGATGAAGGAATTTACACTTTATCCATCAGTTCTGCTGATATGGGTACAGGCTGTGATACTATCTTAGCTCAAATAGCAGCAGAAGTGTTGATGTGTCCATTAGAAAATATCTCTGTAATCGCAGCTGATACAGATGCAACACCTTATGATTCTGGTTCTTATGCATCTAGTACAACTTATGTAACTGGTAAAGCTGTAGAAAAAACTGCTCTTGGCTTAATCGCTAAAATCAAAGCATTTGGTGCTAATATGCTCAAATGTTCTATTGATGATGTTGATTTTGATGGTAAATCTGTAATCAATATGCATACAAATGAAAGCGTTTCTTTAAATGATATAGCTGTAAGTTCTATGTGCGGTGCAACTCAATCACTTCAACATACTGAATCAAATTCTATGCCATCATCTCCACCACCATTTATGGCTGGCATGGTAGAAATAGAACTTGATAAGGAAACAGGTCATGTAGAAATTCTTGATTACTGTGCTGTAGTTGACTGCGGTACTCCAATCAATCCAAATCTTGCACGTGTACAAACAGAAGGTGGTATCGTTCAAGGTATCGGCATGGCATTATATGAAGATGTAACTTATAACAAAAAAGGTGTTCTCGCTGAAAATTCCTTTATGCAATATAAAGTGCCATCTCGTCTTGATATGGGTAAACTTCGCGTGGAATTTGCTAATAGCTATGAACAATCTGGTCCATTTGGTGCAAAATCCATCGGTGAAATCGTTATCAATACACCTTCACCAGCATTAGCTCATGCGATTTACAATGCTACTGGCGTTTGGTTTAAAGAACTTCCTATCACTAGCGAAAAAATTGCTATGGCTTTATTAAATAAACAAAAATAAGTCATATATATAAATTTTTTGAGATTTAAATAGGTTAGATTATATCTAACCTATTTTTTCTTATATATCCATTAGAAAAATCTTGCAACAATCGCAAAAAATAGGTAAAATATAGTTTATATATTTATAGACGGAAAATTTTTAGGAGGAAAAGTCGCATGCGATTACTCGAAGAGAGAATACAAAAAGATGGTATCGTTAGAGAAGGAAATGTTTTAAAAGTTGATAGCTTTTTAAATCACCAAATGGATATCAAATTATTCCGTGAAATAGGTAAAGAATTTAAACGATTATTCGCTAATGAAGAAATTACAAAAATACTCACTATTGAAGCTTCTGGTATAGGTATTGCTTGCATTGTTGCTGAATTTTTTGATGTACCTGTAGTTTTCGCTAAAAAAAGTAAATCTAAAAATATTGCAGGTGCCGTATATACAAGTAAGGTAGAATCTTTCACTCATAATAAAGTTTATGATGTAATTGTTTCTAAAAAATTCTTAACTAAAGAAGATAAAGTATTATTAATTGATGACTTTTTAGCTAATGGAAATGCTTTAAAAGGTCTTATCGAAATCGTAAAATCCGCTGGTGCTGAACTTATTGGTGCTGGTATCGTCATTGAAAAAGGCTTCCAAAAAGGTGGAGCTGATTTACGCGCTCAAGGTGTTCATTTAGAATCTCTTGCTATTGTTGATTCTATGGACGATGTTACAGGTAAAATTAATTTTAGAGAACAATAATATATGTATTTATTATTAAAATAAAAGCATTTAATAATTAGATTTTTGCTCTAACTATTGAATGCTTTTATTTTATTATTAACGAAAATATTTTAAATACCTTTATAGAGAAATTTTAGGCTAAAAATAAAAAACTTGCTTAAGTCAAAATGTCAAATTATAATATAATTAGTGATAAAAATTTTTAAAATAAAGGTGATTAATATGAGCAATATAGCTGACTTAATTGAAGATTATATCCTACGTCGTCTGGCGGCTGAGCATAATCGCAAAGTAGAATTAAAACGCTCAGATATTGCCGATGAAATATCTTGTGCTCCCTCACAGATAAGTTATGTACTAAGCACACGTTTTACTCAAGACAAAGGTTTCGTTGTCGAATCTCGTCGTGGTCTTGGTGGCTTTATTCGCATTGGTAGAGTTCCACTACAAGATTTAATTTACCAAGATATATTAGCTAAAATAGATGAAGATATCACTTTAGATGAAGTAAATAATATCATTCATTATTTATTTAAACGAGAATTAATCCAAAAACGTGAAGCAGCTTTGCTTTTGCAAACGCTCTCCACTGTATTTGACAAATTAGACGCCAAAGAACGCGTATCTTTTATCAAATCATTAATTATGACTTTGGCTAATTTTAGCTAGATTATTTATAAATAATTTACAAAGGAGGCATTTTTTATGTTATGTGATGAATGCCATAAACATGAAGCTAGTATTTATGTGACTGAAATTACCAGTCAAGGACAAATAGAACATCATCTTTGTGAATTTTGTGCTACAAAATTAGGCCTATTAGCTGAAAAACAAAATGTATTCTCTATAAATGATTTTTTATCTGGAATTTTCAATCATGAACCTAAAACCACTAAACATAGTGATACAAATAATTTAAAAAAACCTCTCATCTGCCCAAGTTGCCATATGAGTTATCAAGATTTCACTAGAACTGGCAAAATAGGTTGCAGTGATTGCTATAAAACTTTTGCCCTTGCCCTAGAGCCTTTACTTCGTCGAATTCATGGCTCTAGTACCCATATCGGTAAAATTCCTAATCGCGCTGGTGGCACATTAAGTTTAAAACAAGAAATTTTAAATTTACGCAAACAGATAACTAAATATGTAGAAGCTGAAGAATATGAACAAGCTGCTGTTTTGCGCGACCGCATTAAAGTTTTAGAAAATCAATTACATGCTAAACAAAATTTAGATAAAGGAGTTGACCAAAATGCCTAAATTTACCACTCCTCAATTATCTTGGCTTACTACTTTAGGTAAAGAAGCAGATATTGTTTTAGCAAGCAGAGTTCGCCTCGCTCGTAATTTAAAAAATTTACCATTTCCTAATCGTGCTAATATCAATGATTTAGCTCAAATCAAAGAATTAATCATTCGCTTAATTCCAGCCATAGAAAGTGCTACAGGTCTAAAATTTGACTATTTGGAAATCGATAAATTAACTCATCTTGAACAACAAGTTTTAGTAGAAAAACATATCATCAGTAAAAAATTATTGACCAACCCAGAAAATAGATTATTGATTTTGAGCAATGATGCTTCTGTAGCTATCATGGTAAATGAAGATGACCATTTACGCATTCAATGTATGGCTTCAGGCTTAGATTTAAATACACCTTTAGCCAAAGCTTTTGCTATTGATGATGCCATTGAAGCTTATTTAAATATTGCCTTTGATGAAAAAATGGGCTATTTAACAGCTTGCCCTACTAACTTAGGCACAGGTCTTCGTGCTTCTGTCTTACTGCATTTACCTGCACTTGTGATGACTCAACAATTATCAAAAATTGTCAACATTTCACCACAATTAGGCTTAGCTATTCGCAATTTCTTTGGCGAAGATAATGCAGGTAATATTTTCCAAATAGATAATCAATTAACTCTAGGCTTTAAAGAACAAGAATTAATTGATAATCTCAATAGTACCGTAACTGAAATTATCTCCCATGAACGCGAAGCAAGAAAAGCTCTTTTAAATTATTCTCCTGATAAACTCGCTAATCGTGTATGGCGCTCTTTCGGTATTTTAAAATACGCTCGTTTTATCTCCGAAAATGAAATGCTTGATTTAGTAAGTAAAGTGCGCTTAGGCGTTGACCTTGATATCATTGATGAAACAAAACCAGAGCTTTTAAATATCTTATTGATTGCCAGTCAAAAAAATTATATTCAAAACTTACAACAAAATGAAAATATGACACCACAAGAAATTGATAAACAACGTGCTCATATCATCAGAAAAATATTGCAAGAATTAGCCCCAGATATATCTATGAGCTGATTTTAATTACAGAAAGGATTTATTTATGCAAGGACGTTTTACTCAATCTGCTATAAAAGTCTTAAAATTAGCTCAATATGAAGCAAAACATTTAAAACATGCTCATGTAGGCACTGAACATATCTTACTTGGTCTATTACATGAAGGTACTAATGTAGCTGCTAAAGCGCTCTCTTCTATAGGTATAGATTTATATACAGTAAGACAAAGGGTTCATGAATTAGTGGAAAAAGAAGATTTTGACGATCTTGAAACTGAAGAAATAGGCTATTCTCCTGAAGCTAAAACTATCATGGAATACGCTGTCGAGCAAGCCCAAGCTTTAGGGCATGATTATATTGGCACTGAACATATTTTACTTGGTATCATCTACGATACTGAAAGTATAGCTTGTGAAATTCTCGTCTCTTTAGGCGCTGATTTAGATATTATCCATGATGCTATCTTGGATTTATTAAATGAAGATACTTTAAACGATATGCCTAAATTAAATGTCTTTAATGAAAACAAAGCTCCTAAAAAAGATAATAATACCAAAGATAACAAGCAAAAAAATAATTCTGCTACACCTCTATTAGACAAATATGGTAGAGATTTGAATATATTGGCACGAGAAGAAAAAATAGACCCTGTAATCGGTCGCAATCGTGAAATTGAACGCGTAATTCAAATTTTATCTCGCCGTACTAAAAACAATCCAATTCTCATTGGTGAGCCAGGTGTAGGAAAAACTGCTGTTACCGAAGGATTGGCTCAACGTTTAATCAATGGTAATATTCCTAAAGTCTTAGCTTCTAAACGCATCATTTCCTTAAATATGGCAAGTTTAGTTGCTGGCACTAAATATCGCGGTGATTTTGAAGACAGACTCAAAAAAATCATTGATGAAATCATTGAAAATAAAAATATTATTTTATTCATTGATGAAATGCATACTCTTGTAGGTGCAGGTGCTGCTGAAGGCTCTATGGACGCTGCTAATATTTTAAAACCAGCTCTATCTCGTGGAGAAATCCAAGTAATCGGTGCTACTACTTTAAAAGAGTATAAAAAATATATTGAAAAAGACTCTGCCCTTGAACGACGTTTTCAAACTATCATGGTGAATGAACCTAGCGCCGAAGATGCCATCAGCATTTTAAAAGGCATTCGCAATAAATATGAAGAATTTCATTGTGCTAAAATTACAGATGAAGCTATCAAAGCTGCTGTAAAAATATCTCAGCGCTATATCACTGATAGATTTTTACCAGATAAAGCCATTGATTTAATGGACGAAGCAGCTGCTAAAGTTCGCTTAAAAACAGTAAATATTCCTACAAATATTTCACAATTAGAACAAAAAATTCAAGATTTAAAAAAAGCTAAAGAAAAAGCTATTGATAATCAAGATTATGAATTAGCAGCTACTATCCGCGACCAAGAAATACAAATCAAAGAAGAATTAGCTACTGCTAAAACAGCATGGGAAACACAAAATAATGCTCAAATAGCTGTAACTGAAGAAGATATCGCCGATGTGGCTACTCTTTGGACTGGTATCCCTGTAAAAAGATTAGTAGCTAAAGAAGCAGATAGACTTTTGCATATTGAAGATATAATTCATAAACGTGTAGTAGGTCAAAATGAAGGTGTAAACGCTGTAGCTAAAGCCATTCGCCGTGCTAGAGCAGGACTTAAAGACCCAAAACGTCCTATAGGTTCATTTTTATTTTTAGGCCCTACTGGTGTAGGTAAAACAGAATTAGCACGCTCATTGGCAGAAGCTATTTTCGGTGATGAATCCGCTATGATACGCTTTGATATGTCCGAATATATGGAAAAACATACCGTATCTCGTATGCTCGGTGCTCCTCCAGGTTATATCGGCTATGATGAAGGCGGTTTATTAACTGACGCTGTTCGTCGCAAACCATATGCTGTTATTTTATTAGATGAAATCGAAAAAGCCCACCCAGATATTTTCAATATTCTTCTGCAAGTCTTAGATGATGGTCGCCTAACTGACAGCCAAGGCAGAACTGTTGATTTCAAAAACACAGTCATCATCATGACATCAAATGCAGGTGCTTTTAAATTGCAACCACAAAAGACAAATACCATGGGCTTTGCTGTCAATGAAGATAAACAGATTAAACAAAATGCTAAAAAAATCGTCATGGACGAAGTAAAAAGACAATTCAAGCCAGAATTTCTCAATCGTATTGATGAAATAATCATCTTTGAACCACTAACTGATAAAGAATTGACTCAAATCGTTACCTTATTATTAAATGATGTTCAAAAGCGATTAGCTGAAATGGATATTGAATTAATCATCAAAGATGAAGTAAAATCTTATCTCTTAAAACATGGCACTGATACAATCTATGGTGCTAGACCGCTAAAACGTGCAGTTCAACGCTATCTCCAAGACCCACTTGCTGAACAATTATTGCAAAAAAGTATAAAATCCATGCAAAAAATAATTGTAGATTGTGTTGAGGATAAATTGACTTTTAAAGTTGATGATGTATTGCCTACAGAAAATATCGAAAATCTAACAGATAATTTTGAGGTTACAAATAAATAATGAATAAAGTACAAAAAAATTTTTTAGCTGAAAAATCTTTGATAAAACGCATAAAAAATTTTACTTTAAATTTTTTAATCGCCATTGTTTGGCTAGTAAAATCCATGGCAAAATATCTCAAAAAATATTTACACATTAAATCCAAATAATAAAAAAATTACAAGGAAACTTATTATGGCTAAACGCAAAACCTTATATGTATGTCAAGAATGTGGCTATAGTGTTCCTAAATGGCTTGGCAAATGCCCAGGTTGTGGTCAATGGAATACTCTAGTTGAAGAATTAGAAGAAGTTACTCCTTCTAATAATCGTGGTTTTAGCCTTAGTACAAATAAAACAAATAGTTTACCTAAACCTATAAAAGAAATTGCTACAGAAGATTTACCTAGATTTAGTGCTGGCTCTGTAGAAATGAACCGTGTTTTAGGTGGAGGCATAATTCCAGGGTCACTTGTCCTCATGGTCGGTGACCCTGGTGTTGGTAAATCCAGTTTAAATTTGCGTATTTGTGCTAATGTAGCTACTACCCATAAAGTTTTATATGTAACAGGTGAAGAAAGTGCTCGTCAAATTCGCATGCGAGCTGATAGATTAAATGCACTTCAAGATAATCTCTTTGTTCTAAGCGAAACAGATTTAGAACGCATTGAACGTCATGTACTTGAAACAAAGCCTGATTTATTAATCATCGACTCCATTCAAACTATTTTTCGCCCTGATGTCCAAAGTGCGCCAGGTAGCGTCAGCCAAGTACGTGAATGTTCTGTAAGCTTACTTCGCATTGCTAAACAAAATAATATCTCCATCTTCATCATTGGTCATGTAACTAAAGACGGCACACTTGCAGGCCCTCGTGTGCTTGAACATATCGTTGACACAGTACTTTATTTTGAAGGCGAACGCAATGCTGAATATCGCGTCTTACGTGCTGTAAAAAACCGCTTTGGTAATACTAATGAAATCGGTATTTTTGAAATGCGTGAAACTGGTCTTGTCGATGTTCCTGATGCTTCTAAAATGTTTTTATCTGAAGAAAACAGCAATGAATCTGGTACAGTAATCATACCTGCCCTTGAAGGAACTCGACCTCTTTTAGTAGAAATACAATCTCTAGTAGCTCCTACACCATACGTACCGCCACGCAGAACTTCTGACTCTATAGATATCAAAAAAATTCAATTATTATTAGCAGTCTTAGAAAAACGCGTGCATTTAAATATGGGTACTTGTGATGTATATGTAAAAGTAGCAGGTGGCATAAAAATAGATGACCCAGCTGTCGATTTAGCTCTTTGCTGTGCTATGGCTTCAAGTTTTCGCAACCAAAGTATCAAACCTCAAACTATTATCTTTGGTGAGGTCGGACTTTCTGGCGAAGTACGCTCTGTCAGCCAACCGGATATAAGAGTTCGCGAAGCTATCCGCATGGGCTTTACAAATATCATCTTACCTGCCAAAAACTTAGAACGCCTTGAACATTTTGCTTCAAATGTACAAATCCATGGGGTTCGTTATTTAAGTGAAGCCTTAAAAATTGCACTTAACTAGAGGTTTTATCATGAATATAATAATTCGTCCTATAAAAGAAAATGAAATTCCTTTATTAACCGATTTTTTATATGAAGCAATTTTTCTTGCAGATACTGACCAAATTCCACCTAGAACAATAATTCAAGAACCTAGTTTATGGCGTTATATAAATAATTTTGGTAAAGAAAAAGATGATTATTGTTTTATTGCCCAAGTTGATAATTATATAGTAGGTGCTGTATGGATACGCTGTATTCAAGGATTTGGTCATCTGAATGACAATATTCCTGAACTAGCTATATCCATATACCCTCAATATCGAAATAAAGGTATTGGTACTTCTTTATTAAAAAACTTTTTAACTTTTTTACGGCAAAAAAATTATACTCAAATATCACTATCCGTGCAAAAGAATAATTATGCTGTAAATATGTACAAAAAATTAGGTTTTAAAATCGTTTCTCAAAATCAATCTGAATATATTATGAGTTTATGATTAAAAAATTATAATTTGATTATAATTTTGCAATCTTAATGGACTTTTGTTCATTATTTTAGTAGAATAAATTTATAACACATTCGTAAAGGGGGTTTATTTTCAACAGTGTTATTAAATAGAGTTTTAAAATTTTTTATAACAGTCTTTGCTGTTATTATCGGGGCAACCTTACTAGAGTTTGCTAGTCCTGTTTTAGCCTATATTATTAGTGCTGAATTTTTACAAATTAACCTCGATATTTTAGATATGACTATGATGAATGCTCTATCTATTCTCATCGGTGGTATTATTGGTGGTTCTATTGGATTTATTTCTTCTTCTTATTGTATAAACAAGTTACGTATCTTCTCTATATGGGTAGAACGTCAGCTCAGTAAAATGCCAACACATGATGTTGTCGCTGGTGTTTTAGGTTTAGCTATCGGTCTTATTCTTGCTAATCTTTTAGGTGTCGCATTCTCTAGAATTCCTTTAATCGGTCCTTACATTCCAATCATTTTCAGTATTGTCTTTGGTTATTTAGGTTTATATATTACCATAAAGAAACGAAAAGATATTATTGCATTATTACCTTCTCGCATTAAAGAAGACGCTAATAAAAATGATAATAATTCATCTGTGGATAAAATAAAGACAGAATTAAACACTCCATCATATAAATTACTCGATACAAGTGTTATTATTGATGGTAGAATTGCTGATATCTGCAAAACAGGTTTTATTGAAGGTACTTTATTAATCCCTGTTTTCGTATTGGAAGAATTACAATTCATCGCTGACTCTTCAGATTTACTCAAAAGAACACGCGGTAGACGCGGTCTTGATATCTTAAAACGCATTCAAACAGAATTTGATATGCTTGTAAAAATCGACCATCACGATTATGATGATGTTACAGGTGTTGATTCCAAATTAATCCGTTTAGGACAAGAAATCGGTGCTAAAATCATCACTAACGATTTTAATTTAAACAAAGTCGCTGATTTACAAGGCGTTCAAGTTCTCAATATTAACGAATTAGCTAATGCTATAAAACCAGTAGTTATTCCTGGTGAAACTATGGTAGTAACTGTAGTAAAAGATGGTAAAGAACAAGGACAAGGTGTTGCTTATTTAGACGACGGTACAATGATTGTTGTTGAAGGTGGTCATAAACATCTCAATGAAACATTAGAAGTTGTTGTTACTTCTGTATTACAGACAGCAGCAGGACGCATGATTTTTGCCAAACCAAAATAAAAACTATGAAAAGACTATGGGGTTTATACTTCGTAGTCTTTTTTTAAGGAGGTATTCTTATGGTTTCTGTTATTTTTCCCGCAGCCGGTCAAGGAAAACGCATGGGACTTGGCTTCAACAAAATTTTCACTGAGCTTTCAGGTAAACCAATCTTAATTCAAACTCTACTTACTTTTTCTCGTTGTGATTGTGTTGATGAATTAATCATTGCTGTCGATATCAACGAGATGGAAATTATTCGCAAAGTCTTAAGTAAAATTCCTAAACTAAAACCTTACAAAATCGTAGCAGGTGGTTCTGAACGTCAATATTCTGTTTATAATGGCTTAATGGCAGTAGACCCTGCTTCTGATATCGTACTTGTTCATGATGCTGCTCGTCCTTTAATTTCTGAAACAGTAATCCAAAATGTAATCAATGAAGTCATGATATCTGGTTCAGCTGTTTGTGCCGTTCCTGTAAAAGATACTACGGCTGAAATCAACGAAATGGGCTTTATTGAACGAGTACCAGATAGAAACAAATTATGGGCAATTCAAACACCACAAGGATTTAAAAAAGAAATTTTAATTGAAGCGCATAAAAAAGCTCAAGAAGATAATTTCTTAGGTACTGATGAAGCTAGCCTTGTTCGTCGCACTAGCCATGCAGTAAAACTCGTTATGGGAGATTATAATAATATCAAAGTTACAACTCCTACAGATTTAGTCATCGCAGAAATGTTATTCGGACAAAAAGTAAAAAATCACGCTAAAATAAAAATTTCTTCATTATTTAATGAAGTCTTCACTAAGGTCTCAAAATAAACATAATAAATAGAATAGAAAAGAGGTTTAATTATGTCTAGAGTTGGTATAGGCTATGATGTGCATAAATTAGTAACTGACCGCAAACTTATTTTAGGGGGCGTTGATATCCCTCACGAAAAAGGTCTACTTGGTCATTCTGATGCTGATGTATTACTTCATGCAATCTCTGATGCTCTACTTGGTGCTGCTGCTCTTGGTGATATCGGCAAACATTTTCCTGACACAGATGAAAGATTTAAAGGTATCTCTAGCTTAATATTGTTAAAACATGTAGGAGAACTTTTACAAGCTAAAAACTATAAAATCAACAATATCGATGCTACTATTGTTGCTCAACGACCAAAATTATTGCCATTCATTCCTACTATGCAAAAAAATGTGGCTGAAACTTTAAATTTACCTATTGAAGATGTTAATATTAAAGCTACTACAGAAGAACGTTTGGGCTTTACAGGTAGTGAAGAAGGAATTTCCTCTTATGCTGTTTGTAGCATTGATAAATTAAATTTATAAAAAATTAATTTATCCTTATTTCCCTGCTCAAGTGCTTGCCTTTGTATGGTATAATAGAATTTGCTAAATAAATTTCATAATTATTAATTCATATATTTGGAGGTATCACTAATGTCTGAACAAATCAGAGTTAGATTTGCACCAAGTCCTACTGGTCCATTCCATATTGGTGGGGCAAGAAGTGCATTATTCAACTGGTTATTAGCGAAAAAATACACTGATGGAAAATTTGTTTTACGTATTGAAGATACAGATAGAGTTCGCTCTACAAAAGAATCTGAGGAAAATATCAAAGCTGCTTTAAAATGGCTCGGTCTTGATTGGAATGAAGGTATTGATGTAGGTGGCGAATATGGTCCTTATCGCCAAACTGAACGTTTAGATATTTATAAAAAATTCACTGATAAATTATTAGCTGAAGGTAAAGCTTATTACTGCTATTGCACAGAAGAAGAAATCGAAGCTGAACGTCAAGCTCTTCGTGCACAAAATAAAATGCCTCTTTATGGTGGCCATTGCCGTAACCTTACACCTGAACAAATCGCAAAATACGAAGCTGAAGGTAGAAAACCTGTTATCCGCTTCCGCACTCCTTGCGACCAATCCGTAAATTTTGATGATATGGTTCGTGGAAAAATGAGCTTTGACTCCAACGGTATCGGTGATTTCGTTATCGTTAAAGCTGATGGTATCCCTGTATATAACTACGCAGTAGTAATCGATGATGCTCTAATGCATATCACTCATGTAATCCGTGCAGAAGAACATTTATCCAACACTCCTCGTCAAGTAGTTTTATATGAAGCACTTGGCTTCCCTGTACCAAAATTTGGTCATATTTCTCTTATCTTGGGTAAAGACCATACAAAAATGAGTAAACGTCACGGTGCAACTTCCGTTGAACAATATAAAAACCTCGGATATTTACCTGAAGCAATCGTTAACTTCTTAGCACTTTTAGGCTGGGCTCCTCAAAGTGAACAAGAAATCTTCTCCATTGATGAATTAATCAAAGAATTCTCTATGGACCATGTAGCTAAAAATCCAGCTGTATTTGATATCGACAAATTAAACTGGATCAACGCTCAATACATGAAAAAAATCCCTGCTTCTCAAATCACACAGATGGCTATTCCTCATCTCATCGAAAAAGGCTATATCTCTGATACTCCAGATGAACAAGAAATGGCTAGATTAAATCGCTTCACAGAAGTTATTCGCGATCATTTGAGTTTCGCTGCTCAATATGTAGATTTCGCTGACCTCTATTATAAAGATGATTTCACAGTAGAAGATGATGAATGTAAAGCTGTTCTTGAAGAAGAAACTGCAACTGAAGTTATCACTATGTTTAAAGATAAATTAGCTGAGCTTACAGAATTCACAGCTGAAAATATCCAACCAATTTTCAAACAAATCATGAAAGACTTCAAAGCTAATAAAGGTATAAAATTAGGCGGAAAATCCGTTTATATGCCTATTCGTATTGCTTTAACTGGTCAAATGCATGGCCCTGACCTTGCTGGTCTCGTAGAAGTTTTAGGCTATGAACGTGCAGCAAAACGCATTGAACGCACTTTAGCTTAAATCTAATTAAAATTTATAAAGAAATAATCCATATAACCCAGCTATTTTTTGGCTGGGTTATACGTTATAACGGTGAGCATTATGAACTTATTATCAACTTTAAAAAAAGATATTCGTGTTGTATTTGAGCGTGACCCTGCTGCCAAAAGTATATTTGAAGTTCTCTTATGTTATCCTGGTTTGCATGCTATTTGGCTTTACCGCTTAAGTCATTATTTCTACAAAAAAAATTGGGTAGTCATTCCTCGTTTAATCTCTCATTTAGGTAGATTTTTGACAGGAATTGAAATCCACCCTGGTGCACAAATAGGCCCTGGTTTATTTATTGACCATGGTTCCGGTATCGTCATTGGCGAAACTACTATTATCGGTAAAAATGTTACCTTATACCAAGGAGTTACTTTGGGTGGTACAGGCAAAGAAAAAGGGAAACGCCACCCTACTATTGGTAATAATGTCGTAGTGGCTTGTGGTGCTAAAGTTTTAGGCTCATTCACTGTAGGCGACCATGCCAAAATTGGTGCTGGTTCTGTCGTAGTAAAACCAGTACCAGCATATGCTACTGTTGTAGGTATTCCGGGTAGAGTCATTTTAATCAAAGGTGAAAAAACACAAGTTGAAGAAAAACCAATTTCTCCAAAAATGCGTGAATTAGCCGAAGAACTCGATGTCGATTTATCTCATGATAAATTACCAGACCCTGAATTAGATATGATTAAAACACTTTCTCATCGTATTTCTGATTTACAATTACAATTAGAAAAACTAAAAAAAGAATTGGAGGATTCCAAGAATAATCATGCTTAAAGTTTATAATACTCTAACAAAACAAAAAGAAGAATTTAAACCACTAAAAGAGGGACAAGTAAGCATTTATGTTTGCGGTGTTACACCATACAATCACCCTCATATTGGTAATGCTCGCCCATTTGTTACTTGGGACGTAATCAAACGCTATTTCACTCATCTTGGCTATAAAGTAAAACATATCCAAAACTTTACTGATGTAGATGATAAAATCATTCGCACTGCTAACCAAGAAGGTGTAAATTGGAGCGATATCTCCACAAGATATATCAATTCTTATTTTGAAGTAATGGATAAACTTCATGTAAAACATGCTGATACTTATCCTAAAGTATCTCAAACTATTCCAGAAATCATTGACATGATATCTGTACTCATTGATAAAGGCTATGCTTATGAATTAAATGGCGATGTTTATTTCAGCGTAGAAAAATTCAAAGGTTATGGTAAATTAAGTGGCCGTAAACTTGAAGATATGATGGCTGGCGCTCGCATTGAAGTCAATGAAAGCAAACACAATCCTATGGATTTTGCACTTTGGAAAGCAGCAAAACCAGGTGAACCATTCTGGGAAAGTCCATGGGGCAATGGTCGTCCTGGTTGGCATATTGAATGTTCTACTATGTCTTTAAAATATCTTGGTAAAACATTCGATTTCCATGGTGGCGGTAGCGATTTAATCTTCCCTCATCACGAAAATGAAATTGCTCAATCTCAAGCTTATTGTGGTGATGACCATAGCTTTGCTCGCTATTGGCTCCATAATGGATTTATCACAATCAATCAGGAAAAAATGAGTAAATCTCTCGGTAACTTCTTCACTGTAAAAGAAATCCTTGATAAATACCCAGCAGAAGTACTTCGCTTCTTTATCGTATCCACTCATTATCGTAGCCCACTTGATTTCAGTGATGCTCGTCTTGATGAAGCTACAACTAGCTTAAACCGTTTAAAAAATGCTCTTGATAATCTCAAAGAATTAGCTAAAAACACAACTGATGCTACATCTGGTGAAGAACTTATCGCCAAAGCAAAACAGTGCAAACAAAATTTCTTTGAAGCTATGGACGATGATTTCAACACAGCTCTTGCTATTGCAAATATGTTTGACCTTTCTAAAGAAATCAATATCTACTACAATGAAGTAACTTCCGGTAAAGTAGCTTGCAGTAAAGTAGCTGTTGATACTGCTCTTGATGTATTCAGTGAAATGGCTGATATCATTGGTATTTTAGAAGACGATGATAACTCCGCTGATGATGGACTTGTGGATAATCTCATGAATTTAATCATTGATATTCGTCAAAATGCTCGTAAAAATAAAGATTGGGCAACTGCTGATAAAATCCGTGACGAACTTAAAAATATCGGTATTACATTAGAAGATTCTCCTACTGGTGTTCGCTGGAAAAAATAATGAAATTCAAACAATATCAATATTTAAAACAACATCTTTTTGAATTTACAGCACCTGATGAATTAAAAAATCGTTATGAAAATATACCTACGCGCAATCTATCTCCGCTTGTTTTAGCCTATGTAGGTGATGCTTATTATCATCTTTATATACGCACAAGATTGCTTAATTTTGAACAATCTCGCGTACATCTTTTGAATGATTTCAGTATGAAATTAGTTTCAGCTACGCTTCAAGCACAAGCTTATAAAGCTATCAAAGATGATTTAACAGAAGATGAAGCATATGTCTTCAAGCGTGGAAAAAATGCTAAATCACACGCTCCACGTGTGGCTTCAGTCCATGATTATCATATAAGCACAGGATTTGAAGCAGTTTTAGGTTATCTATATCTCAATAAAGATTTCACTCGCTTAGATGAACTTTGTGAAAAATCTTTTATTGCTGTAGCTCAAAATTTATCCCAACAGGAATAATAAATAAAAATAAAGGTATCTTTCTTAATTGAAAGTACCTTTATTTTTTATAAATAGATATCATATCTTTATCATTGAAAAATTTTATTTTTTTAGTATAATATAGTTTATATGTGCCCATAGTCTAATGGATAGAACGTTGACCTCCGGAGTCAAAAATACAGGTTCGATTCCTGTTGGGCACACCAATTTTAAGTATCAGCACAGAAAAATCTGTGCTTTTTATTTTAATCTCATTAAATTAAGGAAGTGTTTCTGTTGGATATAAAATGCCCAGTCTGTCGTAGAAAACTTGGTCATGTAGCAAGACCAGAAGCCAAAGGTCGCTTTTTTTGCACTGCTTGTGATTTATGGGTTGCCTTCACTAAAAAAGATGCCAAAATTTCCTATCGCTTGCAACGACCTAGAAGATAAATTCCTCAAAATTAATCTTGAAAAGCACTTCAATTATTAGTATAATGAAGTTTGGCTATGAGGCATATACATATATTTATCTAACTCATAGTTTATTGTATCCGCCTTTTGGCGGTGTTTTATTTTATATTGGAGATGATTTTATGATTAGTACCTCTATCCATCGTGTTAATTTTTATGATACTGATGCTATGGCTGTCGTACATCATTCTAACTACATACGTTGGTTTGAAATTGGCCGTGTTAATTTCTTACGTGAAATCGGTATCACACTTGGCGAAATGATGGAAGATGGCTATGTTTTTCCTATCACCGAAGTGAAATGTAAATATATAGCTTCAGGTAAATTTGATGATGTTTTACGCATAGAAACTACACCTGTAGCTTTAACCAAAGTAAAAATGGAATTCAGCTATAAAATCTATCGCGATTGTGATAATACTTTATTAGTTGAAGGTTTCACTCAAAATGTATTCACAAGCAAAGCTACTGGTCATATAACTCGTTTGCCTGAAAAATACTATACAAAAATGCAAAATGCTTTAAAATAATAACAATAAGGAGCAACAGTAATGGATAGCAATTCACCTATAGGTGTTTTTGATTCTGGTCTTGGAGGCCTCACAGTATTAAAAGAACTAAGACGCCTTTTACCTCATGAAAATTTTATATTTGTCGGAGATTCAGCTCGTGCCCCATATGGTTCACGCACTCCTGAAGAAATCATTTCTTTTCTACAACAATTTATGGATTATTTCCAATCTCGTGGCGTAAAAATGGCAGTTTGTGCTTGCAATACTATGACATCTTATGGTTATCCAGTAATTAAAGACAAAACTTCTTTTGCTTTAGTTCCTATGAACCCAGCTATCATTCCTGCTGTTAAAGCTTCTGCAAATAAACATATCGGTGTTATCGCTACAGAAGCTACTATCAAAAAAGGCATGCATAAACAAGCTGCTTCTAACCTTGATCCACAGATAAAGGTTTTTGGTGTAGGTTGCCCAAAATTTGTACCATTGATTGAAACAGGTCATATTCATGATGATGCTATTGATGAAGCTGTACAAGAATATGCAGACAAATTTAAAACTAGCGATATTCACTCTTTGATTTTAGGTTGTACACATTATCCTATCATCAGTGAAGTTTTAACAAAACATTTTGGCAAAGATGTTGCTTTAATCAATCCAGCCTTAGAAACAGCTAAAGATGCTGCTACTATACTTACAAAAAATAATTTACTCAATACACAAGAACAATCTGGTTCTCTTGAATTACGCTTTTCTGCCAAACAGAATAATTCTGAAAAAATGGCTGAAATTATTTTAGGTAGTGATATTCCACCTATTACAGATGTAGATTTAACTACATTTGCAAAATAACACAATTGGGGGCATTGATGTGGATTTTATTATCACAATTATTCTATGGATTTTAATTATTTTATTCTTACTCAATGAAGTAATCATTCGTGTTGTTGGTGATGCTATTGTCAACATGAAAGCTAGCGAACATACACCATTTACTGTTGATGAAATCACTCAAGACAGTATTTCACTTAGCACTACTATCAATGTTGCCAATGAAGGTAAACAATGTGCTACAATCATGGACTGTTACGTTCGTCAACTTTTACCATATGAACAATTCGATGGTGTAAAAGTTGAAGCAAAAGCTGAATTAAAAGGCGTTCCTCGTGAAGATGATTATTTTGAAGCTGTATTAATTCAGAAAAAAGAAAGCATTGACATTGTTATTCGCGTCAAATTAATTGACCGCAAAAACAATGATATCAAACAAACACTTACTCATATGGTTGATTTACCACTTGATATCGTTTATCAGCATGCTGCACGTTACCCATGGAAAATCTCCAAAGAAACAATCGTGCTTACATCTGAAGAAATCGCTAAATTAGCAGATATCAAGCTTGCAGATTAATTTATAAGAACTTGTTAATATTTTAAATTTATAACTGTAAAAAAGGAAGGTAAATCATGTCTGAAGTTAAAATTATACCCATTCCGACTCGTATTCTAACAAAAAAAGATGATATTGTAGATACTATCGAAAAATATACAAAAGATAAAATTGGCCCTGATGATGTCATCACTGTAGCTGAAAGCGTTGTAGCTATCACTCAAGGATTATACATTCGTCCTGAAGACCTCAAAATTTCTCATATGGCTCAATTTTGTTGCCGTTTCATTCCAGATTATGGTAGTCTTGCAACTCCTCACGGCATGGAATCATTAATGATTAAAGAAGGTCATTTCCGTGTAGCTGCTGGCTTATTCATCGGCTTCTTAGCAAAATTAGTAGGTAAATCTGGTGTATTCTATCAAATCGCTGGCCGTCAAACAGCTCTTATCGATGATGTAACTGGCACAATGCCACCATTTGATAAATCTATCGTTTATGGCCCTGAAAACACAAAAGAAGTAGTTAATAATTTAAAATCTCGCCTTAACTGCTTTGGTGCTGTAATCGCCGATGTTAACGATTTAAAACGTTCTCGTATCGTAGATGTAACAGATGGCTGTAATGGTCAAATGGTTGCTAAATTACTTATCGATAATCCATTTGGTAACGCATCTCAAAAAACACCAATTGCTATAATTAAAAACTTTAAACAATACCAAGAACAAAATTCTTAATTCAATTATATATAGGCAAAATAAAAAGATGTTTTCAAAAGAAAACATCTTTTTTATTTATTGTCTATCAAAGTTTTTATAGTAATCTCTGAAAATTTTTCTTCAATTATATTTTGAAAATTAGTATAAAATTTTCTTATCGAACAATTATCAACAGCATCTCTACTGCAATAATTATCTTCTTCTAAACAACGATTTACATACATCGTTGGTTCCATCACTTTTACTATATCAAGTAAAGATATCTCTTCTGGCTTTTTAGCCAATAAAAAACCACCATATACACCCGAACGACGTTCTATCAACTCAGCAGCTACTAAACTGCGTGTTATTTTCAATACATATTTTTGAGGAATTTTCATCGTCATAGAGATATCTTTTGAAGATACTACTTCGCCATCTCTATTAGCTAATGCTAAAATAATTCTAATAGCATAGTCTGTTGTAATATTCAACTGCATCGTTTTCTATTTCTCCTTATATAACTCTATATAACTACTTCAAGTTAGTTTATCAGTAAAATATTTTATCTAAAAATTTAACTATAAATCAATATCTAAAAAGCTGTTTTTATTATATTTTAATTATATTTCAAGTCATAAAAAAAACTAATATAAAAAGACCCCACAAGAAGTGGAGCCTTTTCATATTTAAAATTAAAAGTAAAATTATTTAGCAGCAAAGAATTTTTTTGCAACTTCAGCATCGAGGTTGTAAAGTAAAACATCTTCGTCAGTTGGGTTAGCAACGCCAAGTTCTTTAAGAGTTTTAACAGTACGTTTTTTGAAGAATTCTTCAGCAACAGCTGGGAAGAGAGCATAAGATAATACATCTTCTTCGCTAGCGTTAGGGAAGCCTTTAGCTGCAAGTTCTGCTTTGAATTTATCCATACCTGGTTCGAGAAGGTCTGCTGGACGGCAAGTAACCAAGTCTTCTTCTTTAATGCCGCATTTTTCAAGAACTTCTGGGTTAACAGGCTGTGGAGTACGACCGAATTCACCACGAGCAAGTTTTTTGAATTCGTCTGGAACCATTTTATAACGTTCGCCAGTCATAACGTTGAATGTAGCCATAGTACCTACAATCTGGCTAGAAGGAGTAACGAGTGGTGGGTAACCAAGGTCAGCACGAACGCGTGGCATTTCATCAAGAAGATCTTGATATTTATCAGCCATACCCATTTCTTTTAACTGATTAACAAGGTTGGATAACATACCACCTGGAATCTGGAAGTCAAGAACGTTAGGGTTAACATCGAAGTAACCTTTTAAACCAAATTCGTCAATGATTTCTTTTTTAACACCGAGGAAGTGTTTAGCGATTGGAGTCATAGCCTGACGGTCAAGACCTGTATCATATTCAGTACCTTCAAGTGCAGCAACCATAGTTTCTGTACAAGGCTGAGAAGTATCCATAGCGAATGGAGAAAGTGCACAGTCAATTACATCTACACCAGCTTCGATAGCTTTCATGTAAGCCATGGAACCAAAACCGCTAGTATAGTGAGTGTGTAACTGAATAGGAAGTTTTGTGGATGCTTTTAATTCTTTAACGAGTTCATAAGCATCATATGGTTTTAATAAACCAGACATATCTTTAATGCAGATGGAATCAACGCCCATAGCATCAAGTTCTTTAGCTAATTTACCAAATTCAGCAATAGTGTGAGGACCGCCAACTGTGTAAACTAAGCAACCTTGAACTTCTACAGAATGTTCAACTTCAGCTTTAGCTTCTTTAGCAGCTTCTACAGCTGTTTTGAGGTTACGAGTATCATTGAGAGCATCAAAGATACGGAATACACCAATACCATGTTGAGCAGCTTTTTTAACGAAAGCACGAACAACATCATCTGGATATTGGTAGTAACCTAAAAGGTTCTGACCACGAAGCAACATCTGAATAGGAGTTTTAAGATGAGCTTTTAATGTGTCAAGACGTTCCCATGGATCTTCATCAAGGAAACGAAGGCAGCTATCAAATGTAGCTCCGCCCCAAGCTTCTAAAGATTTGTAGCCAATAGCATCGAGAGCTTCGAGCTGTGGAAGCATCTGGGAAAGACGCATACGTGTAGCAAGCAAGGACTGATGGCCATCGCGTAATACTGTTTCAGTAATTTTTACTTTTGCCATAATAAAATAAACACTCCTTCATATATATGCAATTGACAATTCACATATCTATGTGATTTTAAGACATAATGACACTACCTATATTAATTTATAACATAGGATTTAAATATCTATCTTAGAGGTTGTTGCCCCAACCTTTTATATTCATACGCTCTTAAATTAAGAGCATTATGTTATACCAAAGTCATACAACACATATAATATTAATTATATCTATTATATCATATTTTAAGTTTTTATAAAGTATTCTCACAAATAAATCTTTCATACTTATTACTTATGAAATACCCAAAAATTAACCTATGTACAATATAAAAAATAGAACATAACATTCTATTTACAGTATAGGTATTAATAAAACTATTGTCAATGACTTTATGTGATTTTTTTAACATATTTAATGTTATCATAAATTTTATTTATGATAATGAGATTTTATACAGCTTCTAATAAATAATTAATTACTTTTTTGCTTTTCTACTATATCTTTTAGCCACTTGGGCATATCTAATCCATAAATGCATACAAAACAATAAACTGTAATATATGTGTCAATCAAACTATCATGAGCTTTCCCTAAATTTGGACATCTATAATACTGCGCGCAAGATTTCAAACTAGGCATATTATTATCATTGCTATAAACTCGTGAAAAAGATTTTTGTAAATCATAAATAATGGTATTTTTACCTACAAAAATTTTATCTTTTTTCATAAAGCGCAAATCATTTTCAATGCCATAGCCAATGACCATATCTGCATGTTTAAATAAATTTTTTATTGTTGCTTGATGAGCATTTATCGTAAAACAATCTTTTACCATTTCTGGTGTTATATGGTGTATAGCTTCTGTATCTTTCCACGATTTACATTTTCGTGGCTTTATATACTCATTGAATACCACACCTTTATATAAATCCACAATACTAAATTGCAAAATTTCATCATATCTAGTATTGCCACCAGTCATTTCTAAATCAAAAAATAATATAGAGGGATTTGTTTCTACTGATGCAATATATTCTTGTTTAAAAAACAAATTTTACACATCCTAAATCTCTAAAAATTATACTTTTACTATTCCTTCTTTTTATATAAGATTATTGCCAAAATTAAACCTATAGTCAAAATAACAGTTTCAAATACTACTATACCGTTCCAACCATAATTACTTAAAAAAGTACCGCCAATTGTACCAAATGTACTAGCGCCAATATAGTAAAATAGCATATACATCGCAGAAACTTGTGCTTTATCATTTTGACAACTCTGCGGTGCCCACGCACAAGCATTTGAATGCACACCAAAAAAGCCATAAGTAAATATAGCAAGACCTATTATCTTCACGATTAAAGGCATAAATAAAGTCAATAAAATACCAACTAATTGAATAATAACAGAAATCACGATTATTATTCCATGACCATAATGGTCAGATAATGTTCCCATAACGGCTGAACTTACTGAACCTACTAAATAAAGCACAAAGATAAAGCCAATTATAGTTTGGCTCAAATTATAAGGTTCTGCCATCAATACATAAGAAATAAAATTATACGTACATACAAAACAGCCCATTACACAAAAAGCTATTAAATATATCATAATTATTTTCTTATTTTGCAATAAACTCAAAAAATCTTTCCATTGTATTTTAATTTTACCATGTTCGATTTTTTTATTTAAAGATGGTGGCAAGAAAATCCACATCATGATTGCACTCAATAAATATAATATACCGGCAATCATCAAGCCCATTCTCCATGAAGCTACATCTGTTAAGGTACTGATTAAAATACGACCAACTAGACCGCCAAGAGGCGTTGCTGCTACATAAACACCAATAGCAGCACCGATTATTTTAGGATTGAATTCCTCATTTATATAAGCTACAGCTAAAGAAGGAAAACCTGCCAATAAAATCCCCTGTACAAAACGCAAAGCCAAAATCAATGCAAATTCTTCTGTAATTGACATCAACAATATCAATATAGAAGAAATCCCCAAAGCGATTACCATGACTTTTTTACGTTCCAAATGTTTGGAAATACTAGCTATCAACAACATTGAAAAAGCCATACCAATTGTGCCAAAAGACATGGATAAACTTGCTTGTGTCGGAGTCAAGTTAAAATCTTGTGCCAAAATAGGTATAACTGGTTGCAAACAATACTCTGCCCCAAATGCTGCCAAACTACCAAAAAACATCATGATTAATGCACAGGTATATTCTCTAGTACCTTTATCTATTAATCTTGCCATCTTCAAGACCTCTTTTATTTATTTTTCATCAAATTAATTCACGGACAGACTTTATCAATCATAATATTCAACACTTCAATATCTGTTGATTTCATTCCTTCTCGACCAATATATCCTACCGCTCTAATAGTTTTTTCTAAATCATCTTTTACAATACCTTCATCAGCATGGAATACATCATCATGCATACTCATTGTATGAGCTAAAAGTGCTGCATCTAATGCTGAAGAAATTTTCGCTGCGCAAGAAGGTTTTGCCCCATCACAGATAATACCACTTGTATTAGCTAAAGTATTAATGATAGTATTGGCAATCTGATTAAAATTACCACCCAACATATAAGTAATAGCTGCACCACAAGCATAACCTGCACTTACTGCACCACAAAAAGCAGATAATTTTCCTATATATTTCTTTTGATGAATAGCTAATAAATTACTTACAAGCAATGCTCTATATAATTTCTCTTGAGAAATCTTATATTCATCTGCATACACTACTAAAGGAATTGTTACAGTCATTCCCTGATTACCACTTCCTGAATTGATTACTACAGGCAATGAACAACCACTCATGCGAGCATCAGAACCTGCTGCTGCCATAGCTCTAGCTCGAACAGGTAAGCAATCTCCATATAAAGCTAATAAATTAAGCCCTACATTAGCACCAAAATTATTTTTTATACCTTCTCTCGCAATAGCCATATTACAATTTATCTGTCTTGATAATATATCTTTTACATCTTCTAAATTTACAGTATCAGCAAATTCAATAATATCTTTTACATTTAATAAATTTCTATCCGCTTCGATTTTATCAGCTTGATTATCTATTTTATTCACTTTATCATATAATACTTCATCATCTTTTACTATTCTTATGATATTAGTATGATAATCAGATACAATGACTTGAGCTTTATGTTCATTTGCTACCACTGTTATATCTATATATAGATTGTCTGTATTTTCCACTAAATCACAACTACAGATTTTAGCTTTTAATAACTGTCTTAATTTTACTCTATCTTCATTAGTTACAGATTCTAAAACTTCTAATTGCATATCAGCATTACCACCGATAATACCGAGTAGCGCTGCAGTATCAATGCCCTTTAAATCGCCAGAATTTGGAACTGTTACACCTTTTACATTTTTAATGATATTACCACTGCATTTTACTATTACTTTTTGCGGAAATGTTCCCAAAATTTCACGAGCTTTAGCACCAGCATAAGCTATAGCAATAGGTTCAGTACATCCCAAAGCTGGCACTAATTCCTCTTTTAAAATATTTATATAATTATCGTATATTTTCTGCTCCATCGTATTACGCCAACCTTTCTATAAAAAAATTAATTATATCCTCTATAAAAAAAATATCGCAAAATAAGCAAAAAGGCAATATATTACAAGAAATTTATAATATATCACCTCTTTGACAAATTCACATACTAATTTTTATTTATTTCATTATATATATTTTCATCTAAATTACCTAATCTTTTATCAATAATCAAAGCATTCGTTACTGAACCAGATACATTCAACATAGTTCTAGCCATATCAATCAATGGGTCTATAGCCAAAATTGGGCCAATCAAACTAAAAGAAGACGCCATGCCTACGCCAGATAAACCTACAGATGCTGCCATTGTCGCAGTTCCCGGAATACCTGCTATACCAAGTGAACCTAACGTTACTACAATTATTGTCATGACGATCATGCTAAAATCCATAGCTGTTCCTGTCAAATGGCATACATAGACAATTAATAACGAAGGAAAAATTCCTGCACAACCTTGCATACCTGCCGTTGTACCAAAACCAGCTACAAAACTTGCTGTTGCTTGATTTACACCTAATTTTTGCGTCAAAGTTTCAATCGTAACAGGCAAGCACCCTACACTAGAACGAGAAGTAAAGGCTAAAATAAGCAGGGCTAATGATTTTTTCATGTACACAATAGGATTTATGCCATTTACACTCAATGCTATCAACTGAATAATAAACTGTGCAATAATCGCTAAATACAATACAAAAATAAAATGTACTACACTTAAAATACTATCTAAACCTTTTTGCGCAATAGTATTAGCTAATAGTGCAATTACTGCCCATGGCATATAATCTAAAATCAAAAGCGCCATATTCATCAAAGCTTTATGCAAACCATTGACTAATTTGCGCATAAATTCCTCAACTTTTGGCTCATCAGCTTTTATCCACCAAATAGCTCTACCTAAAAATGCTCCAAAAATAACCATACCAATGATATTATTTTTTACCATAGCATCAACTAAATTCCCTGGTATCAGCCCTCTAAGTGTAGTCGCTACAGAAACAATTTCTTTCGCTTTTGCCTCTGTTGCTACATTTGTCAAAGCATCGCCACCAACATTGAAGAAAATACCAAAAGCTATACCAACTATAGAAGCCACAGCTACCATAGACATTGTAACTAAAATAGTTTTCTTCACTAAACGGCTCATTTTTTGCTCAGATTTCATATTCACAATGACATGAGCGATAGAAACTATTACAAGTGGTACTACTATCATTTTGATTAAATCAATATAACCATTACCAAATAATTGTAACCAATTCGTTGTTTCTTTAATAAAAGTAATCTTCATTGGGTCATTAGGAAAACCTGCCATATACTGCATGAGTATACCTAAAATACAGCCAAGACCCATACCGATTAATACCACTAAGGAAAAATCCATTTTACGTTTGCGATAGAGATAATGAATAATACCAAAGAAAATACATAATAAAATTAAAAATCCTACCGTATATATATCACTTATCATCAAAAATGATTGCCAAAAATCGCCATTCATAATCATACCACCTTTCATACTATTTCTATATGATTTATTATCATAACATATAATATAGAAAATTGACAATAACTTTAAATATTCATTTTTTTATTTCTTTACGATATAATATAGATTATCTAATTTTATATAAAAGGGTGATATGATGTTATATTTTGACAGCGATTATTTAGAAGGAGCACATTCCTCTATTTTAGAAAAACTTGTAACTACTAACTTTGAACAAACTCCTGGTTATGGCAATGATACATATTGCGAATCTGCTCGCGAAAAAATCCGTCAAGCTTGCAACTGTCCTAAAGCACAAGTTCATTTTCTCGTTGGCGGTACACAGACAAATGCTACTGTAATCGATGGTTTATTAAAATCATACGAAGGTGTCATCGGCGTAGATAGCGCTCATATCGAACTTCATGAAGCTGGTGCTATTGAATTTGGTGGACATAAAGTCATCACTTTGCCACAGGAAGAAGGTAAACTCAAAGCTAGTGAAGTAGAAAAATATCTCACTAAATTTTATGGTGATGAAAGTTTTGAACATATGACTATTCCTGGAGCTGTATATATCTCCCACCCTACTGAATGGGGTACTTTATATACTAAACAAGAATTAGCTGATTTATCCGCTATCTGCCACAAATACAATCTACCATTATTTTTAGATGGCGCTAGACTTGGCTATGGTCTTGCTTCTTTAAATACTGATGTTACTATGCAAGATATAGCTAAATATTGTGATGTATTTTATATTGGCGGTACAAAAGTTGGTGCATTATTCGGCGAAGCAGTAGTAATCACAAAACCAAATTTAATACCTCATTTCTTCACTATCATCAAACAACATGGTGCATTACTTGCTAAAGGTAGACTACTCGGTATTCAATTCGATACATTATTTACTGATAATCTCTATCTAAAAATCGCTAAAAATGCCATTGAAAAAGCTGAACAATTAAAAGCTATCTTCAAAGAAAAAAATTATAAATTCTTCTTAGAAACAGATACTAACCAACAATTCATCATTTTAGAAGATAGCAAATTAAAAGAACTCCGCCAAAAAATCAGCTGTAGCTTCTGGGAAAAATATGACGATACACATACAGTAGTGCGTTTTGCCACTAGCTGGGCAACACCACAATCATCTATTGATACATTAAAAGAAATTTTATAAAAATCTTCAAAATAAAAAAGTAGTTTGATATTATATTTATCAAACTACTCTTTTTTTATTTTACATAACTTTCATTAAAAATTATTTGCGGATTAGAAGTATTTGCATCAAGTGTTATTTCTACATTCAAAGGCAAAAATCCATTTATCGCTCCATGACCTACTGGCATATCATAGACTACAGGAATATTGGCTTTATCTGCATATTGCTTGATTACCTGCATCACAGAATAATCAAATTGTGTCGGCTCTGTTGGCTCACATCTTCGCATATTACCAATGATTAATCCCTTCACTTGCTTTAACACTCCACTTTGCCATAATTGCTGAAAACATCTATCTATTACATAAGAGTCCTCGCCGACTTCTTCAATGAATAAAATACAATTTTCACCATTTGGCTGATATTCACTGCCAGATAAAGAAGCTAATACAGATAGATTACCGCCAATGATTTTACCTTTAGCATAACCTTCTTTTAATACTTTTAATTTATGATTGTTTGGCAAAACAAATTCATTATTCGCCCCTAAACTTTCATTTGCCAAACCCAATTTTAATTGATTATCTGTATAATTATAGCCATTGTCATTAATATCTATAACCATAGCCCCATGCACTGGCACTAAATCCGCTTTTTTTATCAATGCCATATGCAATGCCGTTATATCACTATAGCCAATCACCATTTTAGGGTGCTGTTTTATCATTTCATAATTCAATAAATCAAGTATTCGACCGCTACCATAACCGCCACGCAGACAAAGTATCGCATCGACTTCATCATCAGCAAAAAAATTATTTAAATCATCAGCTCTCATTTGGTCGCTACCTGCTAAATATCCTGATTGCTGATACAAATTCGGTGATAATTTCACCTTATAACCCCAATTTTGCAATTTATTGATAGCATCAGCTATATTCATATCTTCAATACCTGAAGCAGGTGCTACTATACCTATACAATCGCCTTGTTTTAGAGCATTTCCCTTCAAACTTTCAGCAAAAACAAATTCACTATGCAAACATAAACCAATGATAAAACATATACTCAAAAAATATTTAAAATAATTTTTCATCACTTCACCTCCAACCAACTATCAATCTTGCTCGACAATATGTTTACGCACCTTCATAGGTGTATCACCAAAATGCTTTTTAAACAAAGTCCTAAATAATTTATAATTATTAAAACCATGTCTTGATAAAATCATAGACAAACTATCTTTTGTATTGATTAAATCTCGATAAACATAAGCTAATTTCACTTGATTTTGATACTCGATAAAAGTTACACCCATATGCTTTTTAAAAAATCTACAAAAATAATTCGTCTGAAAATGTACCAATTTTGCTATATCCTCTAAAGCTATATTTTGCTTATAATTCTCTTGCAAATATTTCAAAATTATATTCAATCTAGCTAAATCTTTTTTTCGTTGACCTACATTGACATTCATCATTTTCACACTAAAATGAGTCTTCAATTCAAACAACAATGAAAACAATAAACTATTAAACTTCAATAAAAATCCATCATCCTTTGCGTCATAAACCCTTTTCATTTCCAATAATATAGATTTTACCTTATTTAAACATTCCTGTTTTCTTGGTGTATTTTTACTGTCATTGAGTACAAATATAATCTCTTGTATATCTGGTACAAACTGCTCTAAAAAATCTATAGGAATTTGCAACAAAATAATCGTATTTGTTTCCATCAATTTCATAGAATGAATAGCATTTGCATTGACTAAAACACAATCACCATCATGAAGCAAAAACGATTTATTTTCTATAGTCGCCAATCTCTCGCCCTTGATTAGATAAATAAACTCTATGGATTGATGCCAATGATTAGGTATATAATTACATTTTTCCACCAAAGTACAAAAACGCACCTTCGTTATCTCCGAAAAATCTATATGCTCATAGGCAATATTCTTATTCATATTCTCCATGATTACCTCTTATTATTTTATTTTGTACACTTATTTTAACATAAAAAGAGTTATCTACTAAATCTAGTAAATAACTCTTTCTTTAATCATTTATAATCATAACTTAGAGATTCAACTTCATATACCTTTGTATCTATGCAAGTAAAAATACTTTCATCAAATATTGCTAAATTATATCCCGTTTCAGATAAAGTACTTTTATACATAATTCCTGCATACTTCTTTTTCTTTATAAAATCGCTTATATATTGTGTTGGTAAATAATCTAATTTACTATCATGTCTTCTCATTGGTCTTGATATATCATATGCTATTTTATTTAATATATCAACATTTATAGCATATTCCATACATTCTAATTCAGACATAAATGGACTAATTTTATCAAGACTTGATAAGTCTATTATTTCTATATCCTTATTTAATTCAAATCTTCCTACACATACATAATCATAAGCAATAGCCCTTATTTCATAAAAAGTTGTTTTTTCATCACTTGCTAAATATAAACAACTGATGCCTTCTGCATTAGCTCTTCCTGCACTAGCTAAGTTAGCTGGTGGAGCTCCCATTTCTGTTATATTATAGCCCTTCTTATCTTTAGATATTCGTGCTCTATAAAATACTTCACCTTTTTTTAGTGTTTTAACTGTATAAGATAATATTTTTTCTAACTCATTTTCATTAAAAAAATCTGTATGAAATCTATTTTTAGTTTTTATACTTTCAACAAAATCTTCCCATGTATTTGTTTTTAATATAGCATTATTTTCTAAATATAAACCAATATGTTTTAAATGCTTCAAATGCAATTCTTTAAAACCTACTTTTTGTTCAAAGACATCATCTATTCTAGTATAACTTTTTTTGCAAAGCTCTTTTACAAGCTTTATCATAGATACTTTATCTAAATTAAATATATGCCATTCATTCATTAAAATATCTTCTAATTTTTCCAATTTATTTGTAGGAAATTCACGAGGCAAAGTATCCTCTAATGTGTATATATAGAGAATTTCTGTAAGAAGTTCACCTATTTTATTATCTTTTTCAATATCATATACATACACATTATGACTATGACAGAAATCACAATCGCCTTTTTCTTTTAGATGTTCTATAATATTTTTTAGCTCTACATCTTCAAAACAATTTATACAACACTTCATTTTATTTCTCCATTAAGATATCTATTCATCAATTCTAAGTGATGCATTATAGTATATTTTTTGACTGAACCTAATCCTGGATATCCTTGATTTTCAAAACTATCAATTAATTTTTTCAATCCTAAAGTCTCTTTTTCAGTTCTTTCCTTTTGCCAATTAACTAATTTTATAAGAGCCTCATAATATTTATTAGGTGTATCTTTTATATCTTCATTAGAATCTGAAACAAAATGATGTACTCTTAAATTTTTTTCTTCATCAAAATAAATAATATGAATTGCTACTGCCATTGGAGCAAATCCACCTTTTTGTTCATCATCTCCAATTATAGAGAAATCAGCAAAACCTTTATATCCATCTTCTTGATAATATAAATGAGTATCTGAAAAAAACTCATCTACATTATCCTTATAATCTACATTACGCTTTTGTTTATTAAAATTATCTTCTAATAAAATTTTATCTATTTTTACTGTTCTACGAATTTTTCCTTCGCTTTTTATTATCGCTATATGTGGATTATATTCTTCTACTAATTTATTATATATTGATAAATTATCTACTTCTGATACCATAACCATGATATCATCAATATTTATATCAAATTTAAAATTTTTGATATACTCATATCCATCTCTAGCGATTATAACTTTTTTACATAGATTACTTGCAAAAAGTTCATTAACTTTATCTAATGTATCTTTATCATCATCTATTCCCATAAAAACATCTTCTTTAGGATTTAATGTGATTGCAAATTCATGATTTTTTTCAATAAAAGCCTTTATTGTTTTAAAAAATGTAGATGTTAATTTTACAGGTTCTATAATAGGTACAATTTTTTCACTTAATAAATTTTCATTTACTAACTCTCTTAACGCTAATAATTCAAATTGTCTGCCTCTTAAATATGGATAATACATAATTTTATCCTCCATAACTACTATTTAAAAATTTTTCTAATTTTGATATATCCTTGTATGATATTTTGGCAAAATAAATTAACGATTTTAATTCATAAGGTATTTTACTAAAAATATTCTCATCTATTTGATTTCTTTTTTTTAGCTGTTTTAAAAACATAGTATACAATACATTCATAGGTATTTTTTTAAATAACTCATAACAAACTTTATAATAAAATACTATAGATACTGTTGGCAATTTTTTATAATAACTTAATAAAATCTCATCTATTTCTTTTTTATTAAGTACATCATAAATTACTTTATAATCTAAATAATTTTCCTCACAAATAGGTGCTTTTCTATTACTAATAGTATTCCTTTTTGTAAATATAGAAATACCTACTTTTGTATCTCCATATAAATCACATAATTTATTAAAATTTTCTTCACAAGAAATAACTGTTACATATTTAAATGCTTTATAATAATCTTTTATTTGTTTATCTAATCGTTCCAATGTATCTAATTCAGATTTTATTTCATATACTACAGCTTTTCCATTTATCAAAATAAAATCCGCTTTTGATTTTGATATTGGTATTTGTGTTAAAGCTGTTGTTGTATTTAAACTATGTTTCCCCAATAATAATTTATTAATAATAGTATTTTGATATATATATTCATTTCTATAATACTTCAACATATAACTATATATATCCTTTATTATTTCAGAGTTGTTTTTTTTATCACTATCTTTTACATAATCATTAATAATAGTTTTATATACAGAATTCATATTCATATCTATTAACTCTTTAAAAATGTATTGTGTAAAAAATCTATTTAAAACTAAACCTCTCAAAAAAACACCTCCTTTTTATATCATTTTCAACTAAAAATTTTTTAATAAGTTTTTATCTTTATTCATCAAGATAAGTATTTAAAAAATATGCTGCAAGGCTGTTTTCACGTATATATTTTCTTGCTTCTTCGTAGGTAAACCAACTGTAATCATCAATTTCTTCATTAGGACAAAAATCACTATCATTTTCTACAAATGCAGTAAAATTGCACATCAATACATTTGAAGGTTCATAAAAACTCGTTCGATTAAATTTAATAGAAGATACATTCCCGTTTCTTCTTTTATTTCCCTTGCTACAGCGTGTTCCAGCTGCTCCGTTCTGTTCACATACCCGGCGACAAGCACATAGTAATCTTTCCCGTACTGTTTTATCAGCAGTATCTTATTCGTCTGTTTATTTATCACAATCATGCTGACCGCCACATTATACATAGGAAACCGAAACGCTTCACACTTTGGGCAGAAAGGCACCATTCCTTCATTTTCCAGCTCTTTTTGCGTCAGCTTTGTGCCACATTCATGACAAAATTTTGCAACCATAATTCAGTCCTCCAGATTATTACTTTATTTTTCATTATATCATATTTGAAATTGCTCTTTCTATGTAGTATAATAAAGATACAAAAAAGACAAGGCAATTAACAATTGAATATAAATCTATATAGTACTTTTTCATCATTTAGAAAAACTATATTGTATTTATAATTTTTACAGAAAGGAGAAAAAATATGGATTCGTTAATGTTAAACAATACTGAAACTACTAAGCTAAATACTGTTTTATCTAATCTAGAGAAAAAGTTTGGTGCGGATTATTCCTTCACGCCTGAAATTTCTGCTTTTTCTTGCAAGTGCTCTGGTCCTGCCCAGTCCTGCGCTTGGCACTGAATCACTAATAAAACGACCATTGTGGGCGGCAATACACAGTGTTAGTACTGTAATTTGTCGTCCACTTTTAATTTTTGTTTCGGAGGAAAAAGACATGTTAAACCAAGAAAGGATTATGCTTCTTGTTACAGAAAATTGTAATTTAAGATGTAGATACTGTTATGAACATAAAAAAAGCGCCAAGCAAATGACTTTTAAGATTGCAAAATCCATTCTAGATAGTACTTTGCGAAACTTCACAACTAACACGCCTATCGTAATTGAACTATTTGGTGGAGAAGCATTTGCAAACTTTTCCTTAATTCGAAAGATCGATACTTATTTGCAACAAAACTATAGCTATTTGAACATCAAGTATGAAACGACTACCAACGGAACATTAGTACACGGCGAAATAAAGGAGTGGTTATATCAACATAAAGATCAGTTTTTTATTGCATTGAGTTTAGACGGTACAAAGAAAATGCACGATCTCAATCGCAGATTTATCCACGGCGCTAGCTCCTTTGACGCTATTGACATTACTTTTTTTTCTAGAACTTGGCCTGGTTGTCCTGCCAAAATGACGATTTCTGAGCAAACACTGCCTTATTTAGCAAAAGGTATAGCATACTTGGACAGTCTAGGCTTCCGATGTGATGCTACACTTTCTATCGGTGTAAATTGGGATCAAGAAAAAAACCTACCTATTTTAATCAAGGAACTGAATAAGCTAGTTGATTATTATACAAAACATCCAGAGTTACCTCTGTGTACTATGTTAAATCAGGATTTGCGATTAATCTTTACGCCTATTAATGAAGACTATCGTTTTTGCGGAGCTGGATTGGATATGACCTGCTTTGATTCCGAAGGCTGTGCTTATCCTTGTCAGGGTTTTGCACCAGTATCCATAGGAGACAATGCACAAGAATACCGTAATTTTGACGAAAAAAAATTCCGCTTTACTATAGATAATCCGTGCAAGACTTGCCCTTGGGTGCGACTTTGCCCTAATTGTTATGCTGCCAATCTTCAGAGCACTGGTGACATTCAAAAAGTCGATCCCCACCTGTGTCAGTTCTATAAAATGTGCATTCTGGCCAGTGCAAAAATTCAGTACCGTCGTATCTTGCAAAAAAAAATCCTTACCCATGATGACCAGCTGATTCTCAAAGCTATCAGTTGCATTCAAAATACTTTGAAGTGATTTTATGATCGAAACAAAACAATTTAAGACCATTCTTCAAGCATACGGTATTTCTACAGAAATTATAGACATTATTCATTTAGAAGAAAAAAAACGCGAATTACAATTATTGTATAAAATTAATTTACAAAATGGGTTAGAGCTTATATGCCACATTTTCCATAAGCTCCATTATTCAAAAGATTTAATGGAACAGCAAAGTTTATTTTCCGAAAAACTACGATCATATGGTTTGCCTACAGCAAAAAAATACAAATTATATCTAACCGATGAAAATAGCTACGTTTTTGACTTTCAGGACTATCATATTACCCTAGAACAATATGCAGGAATCGATATAAATACAGTGGGATTGGAAAATTTTTATCAGTTAGGGGTACTTTTAGGCAAAATCCACTTTGTTTCAGAATATGACCCATCGCAAATTGATTATACTCCTGTCTGTCAAGCAATTCGGGAGGGACGGGCAACCTTTGATCGCATTTTAGCTAACTATAACTCTAATCTGAGTTGCCGTCAGGATATCAAGACCATACAAACACTCCATGATTCGTTGGTTTATCAGTTACGAGAAGTTTTAGAAGAACTTCCTCACGGTGCTGTTCACGGAGATCTTGGGATTTTTAATAACCTTGTGACTACAGAAAGAAAGTTATCTATTATTGATTTCCATCTTGCAGGAGATGAGCCTTTTCTTTACGACCTGTTGACTTGCTTTTATTCTTCTATTTACAAATATGCTTGGAAAAATAAACTGAAAGACATAAATAACCAACAGGCTTTTTCACATTTCCTCTATGGATATGTTTCCCAGCGAAAGCTGACAATCTCAGAAAAGCAGCAATTCCGCTTAGTTTCAACATTTTTTGACGGACTTTTTTACTGCAAAGCAATTTTAGAAGAATATGATGATACTGGCGACCCATTAGTTTTGAAACGCTTTCGTAATGCCATTATAAAATTTAACCCTTTATATCATTATTATCCCCCCGAACTATATATATTGACATAAAGCAGAAAAGGAGAAATTGCTTTTTATGACAAAACTTCACAAATTAGAAAATGCATACAACGCCTTTCGTTCGGAGCACACAGATGTCCAAAACCAAGCGTTTGTAGAATATCTAGGCATAAATTTCTCTGAAAATAAAATATTTTCTCCAGTATTCAAAGCTTATTATACTACTACAAAAAGCATTGAGAACCTATCGCCTCTCTTGCAACCGCTAGTCGATCGGGATATGATCCATGCATTAAATAAAATCGATGATACTGTCAACCATGATTGTATTCGTTATGAAATTGGATTGCAACACCGCACTAATTCTAACATGTCTTTTATCAATCATTGGATTATGGAACTTTTCCCTGAGATAAAAATACATCGCGATGAATTAAATCGCTTCTATTCCATTAAATGTGTAAACGACAAGGACTATCAGTATGCTGCACTATATTTTCTCGGACTGATCGCTGATATCTTTTCGATTCCTCCGCAGACCAAAGCAATCAAATTACACTACCTGCTAAGAAAATGTTCTGATCCTGACAATATTGGTAAACAATACACTACGGACAACAATTATTTTCTAGAAGTATTGTCTAATTTAGGAGTCCCAGAAATGAAACAACTATGCAAATTGATAGGTGCACTAATAGAATCCGCTGGCGGTGAATTATGGATGGCAGCAGTGGACTACTATAAAGGAAACTTTCGTAAATATAAAATTTATATAAAAAATTTTTCTGACTTAGCATACAAAGCAATGATAACGAACTTTTATGCCTTAGGATGTATCCATCTAGCAGAACAGATCAATATCTATCAGAGCTGGCTCTCCTTACATCCAGAACTGGAACATTACGGCATTGCTCTCTGTCTAGATAGTAATGGAATATGGTCTATAAACTTTTATCATTGATTTATTATAGGAGGGGAATAATATGAAATATGATGTGATCATCGTAGGTGGCGGACCGGCAGGCTCTACTGCCGCGTTCTGCTTACAGAAAGCAGGATGGCGCTGTCTCATTGTGGATAAAAAGCCATATATCGGAGAAAAAACCTGCGGTGGCTTGTTGACTTGGAGTGGCATCCAAACACTAGGTACCGTTGGACTGAACGCCGAAGAACTACTCCATATGGGTGCTATTTCAATTCGTCAGTTTGTGTATGTCCATAAACATGCTACTACAGTCCATTATTATCATACAGGAGAATATGGTCTAGGATTGCAACGACATTTACTAGATCAATGGCTATTAGAGCATGCTATAACAGCTGGCGCCTCATGGAAACCGAAAATACGGCTTAAAGAAATTATCCACAAAAACAACCTATTTTATGTAAAAGCCGATTCTGCTAGTAAATTGATTATTGCTACTGGTGCTTCAGGTTTAATTCCCCAAAGTATCGGTCCTGCATTGAAAGAACAAACTTTTGGTCTCTCGGCACAGATCACTGGAAAAACGTCTCTTGACCCAAATGCTACATATTTTTATATTGTGGGAAAAAACGATCTGGACTATTTCTGGATAATTCCAAATGGCGTCGACCTTTGGAATATTGGAATCTGGTTTCAACAAGTACCTATAAATGCTGTTACACAATTTTGGCGGTATAAATCAGAATTTGTAGATAAATTTTTTTCGGAAATATCGTTTATTCGTTCTCTTAGAGGAGCATTTTGTGGCAATGTGGATTTTTCTAGATACTTTCCACAAGAATGTTATACTATTGGGGATGCTGCTGGACAAAATCAAGCCACTACTGGAGAAGGTCTACGGTATGCCATCACATCAGCAGCGGCGCTTGCCAATCGAATCACTAAAAGAAAACAATGAATATTAAAATATATAAAATTTAGCATAGCAAAAAATCATCTTATTCTTCTGCAATTTCCTTTCTATCAAAAAGTAGAACAAGTAATCGTAGACTGTATTGACCAAATTATCTATCATCGTTAGAGACACAATGTTTTTATAGTACTATCAGAAAATACTATACTTTTGACAAAACAAGAAATCTACGCTCCATCAGATGTAGATGATGAAAATACTTTTTTCTTAATTATCAATGCTGGAAAAATATACTATCGGAACATAACTCTGTTCCATTAAGACAATTTATACTCAGACCCATATCGCTACCTAGATATTGTTCATCATTTCCATGTAAAACCGCCAGCTACGAAAAGCTGACTGTTCAGAGCCGTTTCAATGATAGCATTTATTATGATTATTATCTCCCGTCATCAGGGACTGACGACGAGAGAAAGCCAACTCGTTAATTTGCCTTGCCTACATATTATAAACCCCCAATGCAAAATTGCAAAGGGGGCTTTTTTATTTCTCCGCCAAAATCTCACGCAGCAATAATTCTGCACTCTCCTCATTCGGGTCGTTCGTGCCGAGCTCACCACGAAAGGCTTTTGCCAATATAGATTTTTTTAAGAGTTCAATTTTATCAATTTGTACTTGTAAATCTCTTATTTTATCATACTTAATAAAAACTTTATCGAGAATATTAACGATTGCTTGCTGTTCTTCAATAATAGGCAGATTTATTTTATAATCTTCAATAAAAATTTTAGGCACACGCTGTTGGCCTACAGCTCCCGTCATTTGCACTTTTGCCTCATCTCTAAATTTTCTTTGCCGTACAAAATAATGCAGAAATTTATTATTTATTTTATCTGTATCACATCTTAATACATGAAATTCAGTTGAGCCAAAACCAATATCATTTTCTAGTTTACCAACAATAGCAGATTTACCATTTTCCATACAAGGTGTAATCTTAGCAAAAAGTATATCACCTTCACTGAAATTAGTATAACCTTTTTTTACTTCAACTAAATTTCTTATTTCCATAGATGTAATTTTTCCTAAAATATCAGAAACACAAGGCATAGGTATAAATGAAACCGATAAATTATCATCTAATTTTTTTGTATCAACCTTCTTAGGATTTATTTCACATACTTCATTAATAGATTGGTTCTGCCAACTGGATAAATCTATATTATTTTCTTCCCGCCATTTTGCCGTAAGTTCTCCGCTAAAGGCTTTATGCAGTATTGCCATTTTATTTTGTTCAAATTGAGCTAAAGTATTTTCTATTAATTCCTTTGCTCTATCTAATTTAGTAAATAAAGACTCTATTCTATTTACTATTCTTTGCTGTTCTTCTAATGAAGGATAACATATTGGAAAATTCCTTAAATATTTTAAACTAACAAATTTTTGTGTGCTTCCTTTTGCTTCTTTTTTCATTTTATCTATTACAAATTTAGTTTCTAAATAAAATCTAAAGAAGGTCATATTAATAAGATTTATATCTTTAAAAAGAGCTACATTTTTTATAGCATAATTTGTCTGCCCTTTTATTAAAACTGGATTTCCTATTGTTCCAATCATAGAAAACAATACATCACCGATATCTACTTTACTACGTAAATTAATTTTTTCATAATCCTCTTTTGATATATAATTTACTTTATCAAAATCTATATTATTATTTTTTAAATTTTTAGATGTTATTAATGGATATCCTTCTGATATATACTTAGGTGTATCATGTGTACCATCTCTAACATTAACTACAAAATTTGAATATAACCAACACCAATTACTAGGTATTTTATATGGTTGTTCTTCTTTTGGTACTAAGGCATTTTGCAATTTTTCTTCTATGGTTAACTCTATTTGTTTTTTCTTTGCCATTTTAAGCCTCACCATTTTCTAAGGATTTTAATTCATTTACAACTTCACTAAGCAAGGCTTGTGCTTCGGATAAGTCTGCAATCATTTCTTCTGTGCAATCAATAGGATTTGGCAGGTCTTCATAATCTAAGATACTATCATCTTTTATCAAGCCTAAATCAAGGCTATTGCCTTTTTCGGCGATTTGCTCTCTTGTAAATACAGAAAATCTTTCATCTTGTATTTTATGTCTATCTTCTGCTGTATAAGCTTTGATAAAATCGGCAAAATCACTTTTTTTGAGTGGATTTGTTTTACCAAAAGAAGGCATATTCGTTCTTAAATCATAGAACCACACTTCTTTTGTATTATCTTTATCAGTTTTGCCACGTGTGAAAAATAATACATTCGTTTTTACACCTTGAGCGTAGAAAATCCCTGTAGGTAATCGCAAAATAGTATGCAGATTGCATTTATCCATTAAATCGGCACGGATTTTTTCGCCATCACCGTCAGCAAATAACACATTATCTGGGAGTACAACACCTGCTCTAGCTTTGCCATTGGCTTTTAAACTACGATAAATATGTTGCAAGAAATTCAGCTGTTTATTACTCGTAGGATAAGTGAAGTCATCACGTGTTGCACGTTCGCCACCTTTTTTCGTACCAAAAGGAGGATTGGCAAGCACTACATCAAAATCTTTTAATGCTTTTCCTTGATTGGATAATGTATCAGCAAGCATGATATCGCCATCAATATCGTGAAGCATTGCATTCATCAAAGCCAATCTATGTGTATCATGTACTAATTCGCAACCTGTAAAAGCTTCTTTATATTGAAAATCACTTTGTTCTTCATCTAAATCATCATAATCATCAGTTTGAGATTTTACATAATTATTTGCAGAAATCATAAAGCCAAAAGTTCCGCAAGCTGGATCATTACAACGTTCGCCTGCTTGTGGTGCTACAAGCTCTACAATCACATCAATGAGTACACGAGGGGTAAAATATTGCCCCGCTCCAGATTTTTTCTCATTGGCATTTTTTTCGAGCAAACCTTCATAAAGATTGCCTAAGCCTTCTTCTTTGGCACTGTACCAATCAAGTTCATCTATAGTTTTAATTATTTTTTCTAAATTCTTTGGTTCTTCAATATTAGTCGCTGAACCTTGATAAATCTCTCTAATTCTGCCTGTAGTATTAGTGCCTAATTTATCTAATAATTCTTTATAGAAATTTTTTAATTCAATACCGCTTTTATTTACTAAATTATCCCAGCGGTATGCTTCAGGAATATTTGCTTCTACACCTGTTTCTTTTGCCATTTTCAAAAATAAAATATAAGTGAGTTCTGTTACATATTGATGATAAGTTATACCGTCATCTCTTAGTACATTACATAAATTCCAAAGTTTTGCTACTATCTCTTGTGTATTCAAGCTATTTTTCCTCCATCTTCATATAAATATTGGTTTAATTCTACTATAATTTCTGCTAAATGTCCGCCAAATTTTTTATCAATAGTTTTAAAACCACCTTTTTTTACAAATCTTGTATCCGTATCAAAGGTTTCTTTATTGATTACAGACTCATGCAATAAATATTTCTCTATACTTTTCAAGAAAGTTTCTTCACTTACAGAAAAATAATGATTTGCTTTCAATTTTTCCATAGCCTTTTTTATACGTTCTTCATGACTAACTCTAGCACTGCCAAGCATACATTGACGAATTATGCTGATGATATCTGCTGTTATCTCTTGATTAGTCATTTGATTTAAAGCTGTATTTAAATGTGTTTGACTAAAACCATTACTATCTAGTTTTAAGCATAATCTTTTTAAATCTTCACGTTTTAAATCGCTAGGTTTTGTACAGATTAATTTCAAAGCTATTATTTCATTCATATTATCTTTTAAATATTGAGTGAAGCTCTCTATATAATCTTGTGGTTTTTGCGTATTTCCATAATCTCTAGTGTGAGATACTACTTCATCTTCACCCTCATAAATAATGCGAGTCTTGCCATGATAAGCATCTTTTTCTTGTAAAAAAGTAAAATAGCTTTCATGCTCTTGTATATAAGAGCTAATTTTTTCTACTGGCAAAGCTCTTAATTCATCAATAAAATCAGTTGTTGATTTACCTGTCATTGTCTTAAAATCTTTTTTCTTTTTATCGCTCATAGATTGTTGTTTACGATTTAATTTACCGACTAATTGCTCTAATTGATTTTGTTTATATTTCAGTTCATCTGCTGTATATATGCCATTATCTTCTTTTATTTTATTGATGATATCTCCTATGCTGATATTAGGATTTACCACAACAGGTTTCATAGTATTTACACTGTCTAAAGCTTCATATACACCTACAGGATCATAAATCTCAAAACAAGTCTTATCAATTTGCGGACATAGACGAGTTGCCCTGCCTAACATCTGTTCAAATAAAATACGAGATTTCACTCTACGTAAAAATACTAGAGTATCTATCTTCGGCACATCAACACCTGTAGTCAATAAATCTACAGTAACAACAATGGAAGGATCTTTTTCATTTTTAAAACGACGTATATATTCTAAAATACGGTCTTTATTTCCTTGACCTGCACTAGCAGTGATTTTGATAATTGTATCACTAGGAATATTATAATCAGGGCAAATTTCTTTTAAGATTTTTACGATTAAATCTGCATGATTATCGTCAACAGCGAAAATTAATACTTTTCCTTGCTTATCTTCATCTTTTTGATTATTTTTTCGACTGATACTCTCTATGATTTCGATTAAGACTTTGCGGTTAAAATCTTCGGTGATTACTTCACGATTAAATTTATCCACTTCGATATGAACTTCATCTTCTAAGCAAGCTACATTTGTTACCTCTTTTGTAGCTGTATCATAAAGTAACATATTATCGCCTTTATGATAGACTATACCTTCATTGTATAATCTTGTACGGATATTGTGCGGTACATCATGGTCTACTAGAAATCTATCATTAACAGCTTCACGATAAGAATAAGTAAATACTGGTTCGCCGAAAATTTCTGTAGTATGCAGTGCTGGTGTAGCTGTAAGCCCTATTTTGACAGCATCAAAATATTCAATGACATAGCGATATTTACTGATATAATCCTGTTGATTATTGTACAAAAGTTCTTCTTCGCTCATTTGTCTATCCAATATATAACCTCTATGAGCTTCATCTACAATGATTAAATCAAAATCGCTGACAGACAGCATTTTATTATATTTTTCACCATCTTCATCATTTTGATACAACAATCTTTTAACCATACTTTGTACAGTTGCTATCTGTATTTTAGTCTCTCTATCTATCTGTTTATTATTTAACCCTTTTATATTATAGATTTCATCTAAAGTCATCAATTCTTCAAGCTTTACTTCACGAAAAGTTTCATAAGCTTGCTCACCTAAACTTGTTCTATCCACTAAAAATAATATGCGGTGAAATCTCTTTGTCTTTAAAAATAGATATATCATGCCTAAAATAGTGCGAGTCTTTCCTGTACCTGTAGCCATAGCTAATAAAATATTTTTCTTGCCTGCTACTATAGCATCAACAGTTGCTTTTATCGCATTTACTTGGTAATATCTCAAATTCAAACCTTGCTTATCTACTAAAAAGCCTTGATTATAATTTGTTAATTCACTATTTACTTTTTCTATATCTAATTGCAATAATTCTTGCAATCCTTCTGGAGATTTAAAACCTCTCAAAGCTACAGGATAATTTAAACTACTGCGTAAATCTCTAAACCAAATACCCGAAGCTGTTTCTATCTGTTTTAAATACGGTCTACCATTTGTCGCAAATACAAAAGGAACTTTATACTCACCATATTGACCAATTAAATATTTTTCATCAATTATAATTTGACTAGCATATTCTTTTGCTTGATAATCCATTACAGATAAAATATCTTTATCTATACTTTTAGCTTCTACTACTGCTACAAGTTTTAAACCAATAAATAACGCATAATCTACATGACCTGTAGTTTTTTTATCTGTCATTGTAGGCCATTCTGCTATTGCCATATTTACATTTTTCTGTGGTCTTGAGCCTTTGCTATAGCGAATATTTCTTGTATCTACTTGCCAACCAGCTTCTCTTAGTTGTGCATCAATGATATATCTTGTCTGTTCTTCTGTTAATTTTAATCTATCTGTTGCTGATTTTATTAAATTCAAACGTTTATCTCTTTTAATAACTTTTGCTTTAGAAGCTGTTTGCAATGCAGATTGTGTTAATTGCTGTAATTCGTTTTCTTCAATATTTGTATAATAAATATCTTCTTTTTTAGGCAAAATAAATGGTTTATGTTCATATCTATAATCTCCATAAGTTTGCATAAACCACTCACTAAGCACATAGGCAAATTCTAATAAAAGACCACAAGGCTTTTCATAATTTTCATGAACAGCTTTATTTCTTGCTTTACGCAAAGCATGTAAAATATTTTTAAGTTGTTCATCAATATAACCTTCACGAATTAAAATATTTATACGATTTACCGCTTTATCTTCTGTCGGTTTTTTTATATTATCATATTCAAAAATTAAATTTACAACAGTTTCCCCTATCATGCCTAATTTAATTAAACAAGAATTAGGGTCTGTATATAAATATTTTTCTGCTAAATCGCCTAAATTTGCTAATACTGGAAATTTTTCTTTTAAAAAATCAAAATTACTCATAATCTATCACCATAAATTATTTTTTATACTTATAATCTTTATTATAATATTAAATTCTATCTTTTTGCGCAAATAATACACCTATTTTTACATATTAAAAAATTTTTTGAAAATAGCTATATTTGACAACAATTTTAAGATATAAACTTTCTTCAAATTCATTGACTCTTGATTATAAAGCGTTATAATAATAACCGAAATAAATTTTCACGAAAAAATTATACAACATTTTATATATATTTTTTTAAAATCAGGAGGAATTTCATTATGAAAACTGTTCTTATTATTCGTGCTTTATTAGTAGCTATTGCAAGTTTCATTCTTTCCCTTTATATAAATAATCCAACAATTACTGCTTTAACTTTAGGCATTATTTATTTAGGCTTCTTAGCAAATCTCATCACTTATAGACTTATTACTAAAAGAGATGACGAAGAAGAAGCATCTTATCACAGCGCACATAGTTTACAATAATATTAATAATATATTGTAGGCTATTATTATACCTCTGACATAAATACACTTATGTCTTCAAATCAAAACCTATATATTAATTAAATCTTAATCTAATGTATAATTTTTGTGGAGCTTATTATAGATTGAAAAATCTTTAATAAGCTCTTTTTTTTATAGTTACATTTCATTAATTTATTCCTTTAAAGTCAATATATTGTTAGTCAAATATTAACATAGTATAATCTTAAAATATGAAATTTATTTTAGGAGCGTTATTTTATGAAATTGAAGCAATGGATTCAAATTTTTCCCATTTTGTCGGGCATAATGTGGGGTTCTGCTGGGATTTTTGTCCGAAAACTTAGCGAATTAGGTCTAAATAGTGTTTCTATTGTCGAAACTCGCATCATTGTTGCTATTATCATTATTATTGCCGGTTTACTATGTTTAGACAAAAAATTACTCAAAATCAAATTAAAGGATTTATGGATTTTTATTTGTGCTGGTATTTTTAGTATGTTAGGTTTAAATCTTTGTTATAACTTCGCCATAAATGAATTGACCTTATCCTTATCTGCTGTTTTATTGAGTCTTGCCCCTATATTTGTATTGATTTTGGCTAGTATTTTATTCAAAGAAAAACTCACTTTGCAAAAAACCGTTTGTGCTATTTTGGCTTTGATTGGTTGTATATTATCTAGTGGCGTCTTAGAAGAAGTCGGTGCTATGAAATGGACTACCATCGGTATTATCATTGGCACTTTAGGTGCATTTTTCTACGGTACATATAGTATATTCTCCAAAATCGCCATGCTCAAAGGCTATCATTCTTTCACAGTTACAATTTATAGCTTAATGGCTGTTGGCATAGCTTTATTGCCTTTTACTGATTGGCTAAAAATTTGGGAAATCATTCAAATTGACCCAGCGCCTATGAGCGGATTTTTATTATTACATTCTTTGCTTACTTCTGTATTGCCATATATTTGCTTTACTGTAGCTTTAAATTATGTCGAAGCTGGCAAAGTTGCCATTTTAGCCTCTGGTGAACCTATAGCTGCTATGCTCTTTGGTATTTTCTTTTATCAAGAAATACCTACTGTCTTATCTTTAATCGGTCTATTCACTGTTTTATTTGCTCTAGGATTATTGACCATTCCTTTTACAAAACTAAAAAAAATCTTTAATTAAACAAAACTAATCTACAGATATATTTTTCTTATGAAATCTATATCTGTTTTTTTATTTGACAAATATCTCATCTTTCTTTAAAATGTTAACTAAAATTATAGAAAGGTTGACAATATGAGATATAAAACTTCTACACTTTGTGAAATCGCTATTTTAGTTGCCATGATTTCTATATTAGGCTCAATCAAAATTCCTAATATCATTCCTGGCATTGAATTCCAATTATCAGCTCCACTAGCTGTAGCTATTTGTAGTGTCTTTGGTTTTAAAAAATATATCATCAGTGGCATCTTATCTAGTGTAATCTGTTTAGCTTTAGGTACCCAAAATATATTAAATGTAGCTATTGCCATGCAATTTCGTCTAATCGTTGGTCTACTTTTATATTTAGCTCAAAATCATCTTTATATGATAATTTTCGCTGGCCCTATCGCTTCACTCATCGCTAGATTTAGTCTATTTTTCTTTTTAGGCAATCTTAGTGCTTTGACATTTTCCATGATTTTATTTACCATTCCTGGACTTATCTTCACTGCTATAGCTTCCCCTATTTTAGTAAATATTTTAAAGAAAATAACTCATAAAAGGAGATAATATTTATGCTCTATAGTATTCGTATGCGTTCAGCTCAAGGTGGAGCCCATGAACATGGTGGTCATCATATCTCAGGTGCTGAACGTTTGATTACAACACAAGATTTAACTACAATCACAGAAAAATTAATTCAACGAGCTTTAACTCATGAAAAAGGCAGAGCAGATTTTATCCGCCTTACTATAGAAGAAGTCAAACCCAAAGATATCATAACTATTTCTATGCTTAAGATGGAAACGTATACGGCTATTGATGTAAATGATGGACATAAAAATGCTTGTGAATTTTTAGCAAATGCAGGTATTTCCAAAATAGCCATAGATAATGCTATGTCATCTTTATTATCACTACAAGAAAATATGCGTGGTGCTATTTTAATTGATGCCACTACTGGAAAACGCTTGGATAATACAGGCATGAGAGGAATTCGTGTCAGTCGCATGGATTTTAAAGATACATTACAAGCAAAAAAACATTTTGATGAATTAGGCTATACAGACAATCATGTACAAGAAGCTCTCGTCTTAGCTAGTAAGGTTTTATCCGCGCCAAATGTCGTAGGAGAATTATGCTGGTCTGATGATCCTAATTATATTATCGGTTATGTATCTGCCAATAATATTTATCACCGCATTACTAAAATGAAACCACTACATAGCAATCAAGGTGGTCGAGTATTTTTTGTAAAAACGCCTGTAGATATCACAGCTTTGCAAAATTATCTTGAAAAACAGCCCATACTTGTAGATATTAATTTATAAATTGAAATGGAGTTTATCATGCAAGATAATTTAAATAAATATTTAACTGAAATAGAATTTTTACATCAACAGCAATTATATCGAAAACCTATAACTTATATTCCTATTTCTGCCACTAAAGTTCTAAAAGATAATGAAGAATTTTTAATGATGGCTTCTAATAATTATTTAGGGCTTACCCATCACCCACAAGTGAAAAAAGCTGCCATCAAGGCTATCGAAAAATACGGCACAGGCTCTGGTGGCTCACGCTTGATATCTGGCTCTCATATTTTATTTGCCAAATTAGAACAAGCACTTGCTGAATTTAAATCTACAGAAAAAGCATTGGTCTTTAATACTGGCTATATGGCCAATGTTGGCACTATCAGTGCATTGACTAATAATAACGATTACATCATCAGCGACGAATTAAATCACGCAAGCATAATTGATGGCTGCCGACTCAGCAAAGCTAAAACTTTAATTTATCGTCATAAAAATATGACAGATTTAGAAAATATATTAAAAAATTTGCCATATTCTCATACGAAATTAATCGTTACTGATAGCGTATTTAGTATGGACGGCGATATTGCTCCTTTAGATGAAATAGCTTATTTAGCACATAAATACAATGCTTTAACTATGGTTGATGATGCTCATGCTACAGGAGTCTTGGGCAAAGGTCATGGCAGTGTAGAACATTTTCATCTACAAGGAAAAATTGATATTCAATTAGGCACTTTAAGCAAAGCCCTCGCTTCTGAAGGTGGCTTTGTCGCTGGCAAAAAAATTCTTATTGAATATCTCATCAATAAGGCTCGCAGTTACATTTTTTCTACAGCATTGACACCAGCAGATATAGCAAGTAGCCTTGAAGCATTGTCCTTAATCGCTAACGATAATAATTTAGTTGATAAATTATACGATAATATTTCTTATGTACAAAATTTATTACGACAAAATAATATAGATATAAACTTAACGACTCCTATCGTGCCTATCATTGTGCATAGCAATGAAAAAGCTCTGCAAATAGCTCAAAAACTCTATGAAAAACATATTATTTTATCTGCTATCCGCCCACCAACAGTCCCACAAAACCAAAGCCGATTGCGTCTTACTATATCAGCTAGTCATACACAAGAAGATTTAAATTTTGTCATCACTGAATTAATTAAATTACTTTAAATTAAGACTTAGATATGGATTTACTACAAATCTAATATCTAAGTTTTTTTATTTTTATATTCTAATAAATTCAAAAATAAAACTAGACAAATTATTTATAATTTTGTAAAATATATTTTGTAAGATATATTTTACAAATAAAATAATTTTAAATTTATTATAATTCCTAATTATACGAAGGTGATTTTTATGAAAAATATTACTGATGAAAGTTTCAAAAAATATGGTAGAATTTTAAATCTTGATACTACAGAATTTGTTGAAACAATGTTAAAAAAAGATAGTATTCCAGAAGGCACTGCTTATGTTGCTTCTGATCCTGACCTTGAAAAACTTCCTTTATTTAAACAATTACAGACTGAAGTTTACGGCGATGTTCCTATCGAATTTGGTTATTGCAATGGTCGCAACAATAAATTAAATGCTGTTGAATATCATCGTTGTTCTGAAATTGATATAGCTGCTACAGACCTTATTTTAATGCTTGGTCTTCAACAAGATATCAATTATGATAATAATACTTATGAAACAAGCAAAATAGAGCAATTTTTCATTCCAGCTGGCACTGCTGTAGAATTATATGCTACTACACTTCATTTTGCTCCATCTCGTCAAAATAACGAAGAATTCCGTTGTGGTATTGTACTTATCAAAGATACTAATTTACCATTAGAAACAATTCCTGCTGATTTAACTGGTGAAAATCGTTTATTATTCGCTAGAAATAAATGGTTAATTTGCCATTCTGAAAGTAAACCTGCTACAAGAGGCGGTTGCATTGGTTTAATCGGTAAAAATCTTGAAGTTTAATATCTAATTCAAATAAAGACATATATTTATAAGATATATGTCTTTATTTTTTCGCATATAAAAAACACACCTTTAAACTAAAGATGATTTAAAGGTGTGTTTTCATTTTTATATTTTATTCTGTCTAATTTTTATATAATTAATAATCAAATCAGCTGCTTTTTCTAAAGGCATTTTGCTTGTGTTGATTATACAATCGTAGTTTTTAGGGTCTCCCCACACTCTACCTGTATGGTACTTGTAATACTCTGCGCGTTTTTTATCTTCTGCATTGAGTTCTTTCAAGGATTTTCCAGCATAAGTTGTTTTTCCTCTACTAGCTCTATAATCGTCATCAGCATAGATAAAGAATGAATAATGATTTTCTTGCTCGCTTAAAATATAATCTGCACAACGACCTAAAATAACACATGGACCATCATTAACCAATTGATGAATTACTTTTGATTCTGCTAAAAACAATTCAGTATTAACATTTGGGCCAGCATGAGAACCAAAAGAATAAAATGGCATGAATGCAGAAGAAAGTGGTAATACTTTATTTTCTAATTCGCGTAAAGATTCATCTGTTAAATCACCAATGCCTAACATCGCTGCAGCCATATGAATAATTTGTCTATCATATAATTTTACGCCTAGTTTTTTAGATAAGATTTCACTTAATTCTCTACCACCACTACCATATTGTCTACTAATGGTAATAACTGTATTACTCATATCTTTTACCCCCTTAAATTAATTAAAATTGTAATTCAAGTTGTCCAAAGAATTTACTTGCATCTTGATCTGTGGAAATATCTTTACCATCAAAATATTTTAATGTTGCTAATACATTTTCAGCTGGTACAAATTCTACGCCAAATTCAATACCTTTCTGGTCAGTCCATGCACCTTTATAAACTGGACCAATAGCAACCATTGCACCTAAATAACGATATGCAACAAATGCATCCCAAGAACCTGGATCTTTTGTATCATAGCCTTTATATGTTAATTCAACACTATAAGCTTTAGATTCATCACCTTTTACAGTGAAATCTCCTGTTGTATTATAGCCTTCGCCTTTTGTATTTTCAGCATAATTTCCAGCTATTTTAAAGTTATCATCAAATTTATAACCTAAACCAACATTCCAAAGACTCAATTCATCTGTATCAAAATCTGCACTAGATAAAGTTTTATCACCTAAATTAATAGTTTTTTCTTTGAAATAATCTTTAAATAAATAATATCCAGCCTGACCTGTCCATTTATCTTGAGCATAATCAAATTGTACAGCATAATAATCTGCTGTAGTTTTATCCATATCTGGATTAGCTGCAGATCTATCAGTATTAAAACGACCAGCTTGAATAGTAGTTTTTAAATTATCATTATTAAAGATTACTTCTGCACCAGATACTTTATCATCTAATAATAAACCATTCATTGGTAAAATTGGATATTTACCTAATTTCCATGTTCCACCTAAAGCAGGACCTTCTACCCATGCTCTATCTACTGTAGCATCAAAATTTTCATCCTTATTGATATCAGTTAAATATTCTACACGAGAATGTGCCATCCAACCTGTATTGCCAATATATGCATGTGGTTCTATACGGAATAATAAATTATGTTCACTATTTCCACTAGGTTTAGTTTTATCTACATCAGTATAACGATATCTTACAGTTCCTGACCATTTTACATTATCAGATTTTTTCTCTAAATCGCTAACTCTAACACCTAGATTATCTAATTCTTCAGCAAATTCAGCAGCTAATTTATCTACTAAAGCTTTATCAGCTTTATCTAAATCAGTTTTTGCCATAGCACGAGCTGTAATTTGAGCCATTTCATAACGAGTCATTGTATTTTGACCTTTATATGTACCATCTGGATATCCATCAACAATGCCATCAGCTGCTAATTGACTTACTGCATCATATGCCCAACTATCTTCTGGAACATCAGAAAAAGGATTTTGTGCTGCTAATGCTGTTCCTGTAATCAATCCACTTAAAACCATCGCGCTAAGTGTAGATGTTAACATTTTTTTATTCATAAATAACTTCTCTCCTTGCTCAATATAAATATTGAAAATAAAAAATATTACAAAAATATTTATAGCTTATTTAAATATTAGACAGCTTATATTTCTATAAGCTGTCTATTCTATTATCAAATTTCTTTTACACCATTGAATAATTCAGCCCATGCACTACCTTTGCGGAAGAATACTGGTGGTTTTCCAATTGGAGCATCAATTGTAATACTTTGACCACCTTGGATTTCTTGCATATTCCAAATATTTACCCATGTTTGACCTGCTGGTAAATATACCTGCCATTCTTTTACATCTTTTTTATGAACAGGTGCTACCAACATATCTGGACCAAACATATATTCATCTTGAATAGCATAAGTATTTATATCATTTTCAAAATGAACAAATAATGGTCTTTGTACTGGATAGCCTTTTTGACTAGCTTCTTCAGACAAGGATTTTAAATATGGTTTTAAATGACGATGAATATTTGTCATTCTAGCTAAATGAGCCATTGTTTGAGCATCTTGGTCAAATTGGAAGTTTTCATATGGTCTATTGCATTCATGAGTTCTCATCATAGATGTAAATGTTGCCATATCTACCCAACGATCAAATACTTCTTTAGTTCTGCGGTTACCAAATAAGCTTGTATAACCACCAATATCACTATGATGATATGCATTACCTAAAAGACCAGAGGATAATGCACCACAAATAACAGTATTCAAACCATCATGACGAGAGAAATCTACGCATTGGTCACCAGCCCAAAGCATTGGACAATATTTCTGTGTACCTGTACCACCTGCACGCATGAAGAATGTTACTTCATCTGTTAAGCCTCTTTCAGCAACACCTTTAGCATTTACTTCTGCCCAAAGTGCTGGCCAAGCATTATGCATGATTTTTGCATCTACGCCATTTGCAAGATAAACATCATCTGTTGGTAAATATTCACCAAAGTCAGCCATCCAGCCACGTACACCAAAATCAAGCATATTTTTCTGAATGATTTCTTCTTTAAACCAATCTGCTGCTTCTGGATTTGTGAAATCTACGATACCACAATAAAATTCACCAAAATCTACAAGTGCTGTTTCACCTTTAGAATTTTTAGCAAAATATCCTCTTTCTTCAGCAATTGGGAATAAATCTCCATCTGTGCAAAGATATGGACAAGCATATGCTAAGAAGCGAATACCTCTTTGTTCAAGTTCTTTGATTTTTTTATCTAAATTAGGATAACGTTTTTTACCCCATTTCCAATCCCAGAAATTTCTTGTACCGAAAGATGTTTCTCTTACACCAGCCCAGTCTTCACTCCATACACCTACAACTGGAATACCATGGTTTATAGCATTTTCCATACGAGAGAATGTATTTTCTTCTCCGCCTTTTAATCCCAAAATAACACCATCATATAACCAATCTGCTAATTTAGGCTGTTTACCAAATCTATCACTTAATTCTTCAATAATACCCAAGAAAGTATCTGCTGTGAAAAATTCTATAGATTCAGGAACTTCCCAAATTTGTAATTCATGGAATGCTTCATTTCTAAAATCGAAATCTGCATAAGCTGTGCTGTTTACATGACAAGCATATTTTCTTGAAGATACAAAAGTTGGTTGTGGATAGTTAGTATTATAATAATCGCCACCAGCTTTATTGTATTTATCAGATAAGAATGTTATTTCTGTTGTTTTATCACGACCAACACCTGGTTCAGATGTCCAAAGAGGGAAATGTCTTCCTCTCAAATTGAAATAAGACATCTGTTCCCCACAGCCCCAAACAAATTCTTCTTTTTGAGCTGGAATTCTAATCCAAATACGATTTACATCATCATTTGTAGCTTTAATATTTACTTTTGCATAATTATCTTTAGTTTCAACATTTAATTCAATTTCAGCTACATCATTATAAGCTGATAATAATACTTTATTACCATCAACTTTAGCATTTTTTAATGGATATCTTTCAATTACATAATCTTCTATATCAAAGTTACCACGATAAATATCCATTTTTTCTTTACCTTTACCGATAAAGATAGCTGGATTATCTGTTGTATGAGAAAATACTACTTTATCATTTTCTATTAAAGAAAAACCATTTTCAATATTTACTAATTGCATAATCTTTCTCCTTATTTTTTAAAATTAAGGCTATCTGTTAATTCTGTGAAGATAACGCCTAAAGCATATGCACCAGCATCTGGATATCCTATACTTCTTTCACCTACAGTACCTGCTCTACCCATGCGAGCTACAATTTCTTTTGTACTATCAGCACCAGCTACAGCAGCTTTTGCACCTTCAACAAATGCACTTTCCATATCACAGTTTTGTTTTACTGCTACTTTCCAAGTATCTGCACATGGAACTAATGCATCTATCAATGTTTTATCACCAACTACAGCACCTCTACCGAATGCTCTTTTACCTACAGCTTGTATTCCATCTACAGCACCTTGTAATAATTGAGCAAATTCTGCTACAGTTAATTCTTGTTTACCTTCTGCAACTTTGCCTGCTGTTTTGAAAGCAAATCCCCAAACAGGGCCAGAAGCACCGCCACAATGTTCCATGATAACCATAGAGCAAGCTTCTAAAAATGCACCGATATCTTTTCCTTGAGCTACTACTTCATGCCATTGACGTTTCAATTCTTTAAAGCCTTTAGCTACACTCATACCGAAGTCACCATCACCTGCATGAGAATCTAATTCGCAGAATGGTACTTCATTTCTAATAATAATTTCACTCATTTTATCAATAATATAAATCATATTATTTAAAGTGATTTTATTATCTACTACATCAGCATAAGCTAAATCAGTTTCTACATCAAAAGAAACTTCTTTTGCTACTTTATTTTCATCTTGTTTAGCAACAAGACTCATATCTACATCTTCTTCATTTTCATTGATTTTTAAAGAAGGTGTATCTACAGGTGCTACTAAATAAGATTTTAATTCTTCATCTAATTTCAATAAAGAAACAGAAGCTCCTGCCATATCTATACTTGTCATGTAATTGCCAACAATAATGCGTGCAGGTTTTAAGTTTTTGCTAGCTAATTCTTTATTTACAGCGTAATTTAATACATTTAATTCCATTAATGGTGTACTGCCAAAGCCATTTACTAAAACAGCAACTTCATCATTATCAGCTAATTTTAAATCATCAACTAATGCTTCTACCATACGATGAGCTAATTCATCAGCAGTTGCAATTTTTTCACGTCTTATACCAGGTTCACCATGAATACCTACACCATATTCCATTTCATCTTCAGCAAGTTCAAATGTAGGTGTTCCTTTTGCTGGTACAGTACAAGAAGTAAATGCAAAACCTAAGCTTCTAACATTACCAGCAGCTTTTTGTGCAATTCTTTTTACTTCTGCTAATTCTAAACCTTTTTGAGCTGCTGCACCTGCAATTTTATGCACAAAAACAGTACCTGCAACACCACGACGACCAACTGTATATAAGCTATCTTGTACTGCAATATCATCTTCAACTTTTACATAATCTACAGTGATATTATCCATTTCTGCTAAATAAGCAGCACTTTGGAAGTTCATCATATCACCGCTATAGTTTTTAATGATAAGTAATGTGCCTTTATCACTTGCTGTAGCTTTAATTGCTTGGTATACCTGTACTTGTGATGGAGAAGCAAATACATCACCACATACAGCAGCATCTAACATGCCTTTACCGACAAAACCTGCATGAGCTGGTTCATGACCGCTACCGCCACCACTGATTAAGCTTACTTTATTTTTGTCTATATTTTTTTTCTTTACAATTTTATATTTTTCTACAAATTCTAGTGTAGGGTTTGCTAAAACAAACCCTTTACACATTTCTTTAACAATTGTTTCTGGTGTATTAATTATTTTTTTCATGTTCGCACCCTTATTTCTAAATATTATTTAGACATTTTTTTCATTTTATATTCTTTACCAATTTTATCAGCTGTGATAATAGCTGCTGCAACATCATCTACAGTGATAGGGAATGGCATAGAATGTACGGATTCTTCTGGAATACAAGATTTTTCTGCAACTTGCATTAATTCTTCATCAGTAATAGTATCCACACCGATATCTTCTAAGCATACAGGAAGACCTACTGCTAAGCAGAAATCAAGTACTTCATGTAATTCTTCTGTTGGTGCATTTTCTAATACTAACTGAATAATTGTACCAAATGCAACTTTTTCACCATGCATATATTTATGACTACCTTCAAGAATAGTTAAACCATCATGAATAGCATGAGCAGCTGCAAGTCCGCCACTTTCAAAACCAATACCAGATAATAAAACATTTGTTTCAATAATATTTTCTAAAGCTTGAGTTACTTTTTTACATTCGCAAGCTTGTTTTGCTTTTACACCATTTTCTAACAACATTTCATAGCAAGTTTTAGCAAAGATAAATGCTGCATTTGTTGATTTTGCAGGACCGCAAAGACCTTCACGATAGCCACAAGGAAGACCTGCATTTACATTAGCAAAAGCTCTTGTAGTAGCACGTGCTTCAAAATATGTGGATAAAGCATCACCCATACCAGAAACTAAGAAACGTACTGGTGCATTTGCAATAACTGTTGTATCAATCAAAATAACACTTGGGCTTTGTTTGAAATATGCATAATCATCAAAAGCTCCATCTGGAGTATATAATACAGCAGAATGACTAGTTGGAGCATCAGTTGCTACAATTGTAGGTACGATAATCAAAGCATCACCTTGAGCTACACATTTTGCTGTATCGATAGCTTTACCGCCACCAAGACCAATAGTGCAATCGCATTTATTTTCTTTAGCTACTTCCTGTAAACGAGCTACTTCTTGTCTAGAGCATTGACCACTAAAAGAGCTTGTTACAAATTTTACACCGAATTTTTCTGCTGTTTTATCTAATTTATCTTGAACACGTGCAATATCATCTGGATGAGCAATTAATAATGCTGTTTTTCCATAGGTAGATACAAAATAACCTAAATTTAAAAGTTCATCTTCACCTTGAACATATTTTGTTGGACAAATAAACGCTTTTCTCATTATAATTACCTCTTTATCGTAAAACTAATCGAACAATTATTTAATTACTTTATATACAGCTACGCAATCTTCCATACCATAGCCTTCATTATCAGCTTTTTCAAAATAAGATTTTGCTAATTTTGTAAATTCTGCACTATATCCCCATGCATCGCCCATTTCACAACCTAAACGAACATCTTTTAATGCAAGTTTAACACCAAAACGATTTGCATAATCATTAGCAAGCATTAAAGGTCCTCTCATATGAAGTTGAGCTGAATCCGCTCCTGTTTCTGCCAATAATTCTTGGAATAAGTTACCTTCAATACCAGCTTTTTCACAAAGACGCATACCTTCAGATAATACAGCTAAATTTGTCATACCAACCATATTACTAATTAATTTGAAAGCATATGCTTGAGTTGCTCCACCCATATAATATACAGGGCTACCAACGATTTCCAAAATTTCTTTTACTTTTTCAAAAGTTTCTTTTTTACCACCAGCAAAAATAGGCTGTTCTGCTTTTTCTGCTTGAGCAGGACCTTTACCAAGTGGACAACCCATAAAACCAATGCCTCTTGCTGCTGCAAAGTCTTCTAATTCTTGAGCTGTTTGTGGATCAATAGTGCTTACATCAATATAAACACTACCTTCTTTCATTTTATTTAATAACCCATTTTCACCAATCATAGTGGATTTAATATGCACAGGTAATGGCAAGCTTGTAAATACTACATCACAATCAGCTAATTCATCTGCAGATTTTACGCCCACACCTGTTGTACCTACTGCTAAAGTTCTTTTGATGCTTTCTTCATTTAAATCAAAAACTTTTACTTCTTTACCAGCTCTAATTAAATTTCTAGCTAAAGGGCCACCCATTAAGCCTAATCCAATATATCCGATTTTCATTTTATTTACCCCTATTCTTATAATGTTCAAAATTAATATTCAAAAACTCTTATTTTCAAAAGATTACACATAATTTTTACTTCATCTACGATATCGCCATAAGCAATAACAAAATGTGGTTCCCAACCATCTTTAACGAAGTTTTTAACATATGCTGCTGCATTGCCATTTTCAGGTCTTACTGTTACAGATGTACCATAGAATTTTTGTGGTTCATCTAAAGCTTCACCTTTATAAATGAACATTCTATAACCATCTTTATCTTTACCCAATCTTAAAACAGTAACTTTACCTGCTTTTAAACCAAAATCCATTACTGGGCCAATTTTTCTATTAGGATGTACACCTAATTTAGCACCACAAGACGCATTTGCTAAAGAACTTGCACCTGCTCCGCAATGCCAATAAACAATACTATCACAAGCTTCATCAATAGCTACTGGATCACCAAAATATGTTGCAGTATTAGTTAATTTACTGCCGATAAACATACTGATAGCACCACCGATATCAGTTTCACAAGATGATGGAATATTATTGTCGTTTAACATGGACAATACTGCACAAACAGGAGCTCCAAAGCCAGTGAAGAAATCAGGCCAACAACGAGAAGCTAATGCGCCTATTTTGTTTTCATCAACAAAGGCTTGGAAAGCTTTTCTAAGTCTTGCATATTTTTCCATATTTTCCTGTGGAATATTTACGTTTATTGTACGGCTATTTAATTCTTCTAAATCTTTTGCCAGTTCTTCGCTTGTATAAGATTTAGCTTTTTCCATGATGCTTGCTGCTTCTACACGAGCAACTCTACTACCTAATGCACCTACTAAATCAGTTTCATTAATAGCACCAAAACCAAAACCTGCTGGCTGATTACCAACTACACCAATAACTAATTCTTTTAAATCATTGATTAAAGTTATAGCTTTATTGTATTTTGTAAATTCATCGATTACAGATTGTTCATCTGGATTACCAAAGACAAAATCAAAATCTCTATCTTGTGTATACACACTATTACCAGCAGAAAATGCTCCTGTTAAAGAATTTAATTTTAATCTTGTTCCATCAATAGATGGTTCTCTGATTGCCCAAATAATCACAGGACATTTAAATTTACGCATTAATTCATACATAAACTCAGAGCCGATAAATGTTGTACATTGATAAATAATTAAATCTGCTTTATCTACTTCATCTAAATAAGCTGTTAAATCAGCTGGATCAGTTATTAAAGCTTCTGGTACTTTTATATCTTCAAAAATATTTTTTAAAACATTTACAGAGTTTTTAAAACTTTCTTCTGCACTAGGCATATAAAAAGTAGTTCTCGCTAATGGAACAAATACCGCCTTAATTGCCATAATATATACACGTCCTTTTTTTATTTCATATCACTTAAAGATAAATACTTATCATCAAAATTGCCAATAATTGGCATAATCCATTCTTTAAAGTCTTTTGTCATTTGTTTATTTTTAGCATCATAAAAGTCATCAGGCACTTTCTTTTCTTTGCCACCAACATCTTCTAAAGCAATAGTATAATAATCTTCATTATTATCTGCTAAACAAATCATTTCATTATCATGATTATCTTTTAATGCTTCAATAGTTACAAATCCTATTTTATAAGCTTTTTGCTCATCAATATCTGAACGTAGTGCCCCAAAACATCTCTGTGCCATAGTTAAATCTTGAGCACGTGCCTTTAAATTTAATTTTTCACTGATAAGTGATGCTAAATAAGTGGAAGCTCCACCGTAAATTTTGCTTGCCTGTTTTACATCAGCAAATGGATTTGAACCGACTGGATTTCCTTCGCTATCATGAATACCTTCACCAATAACAGCTACTACAAAACCATTTTCTTCATATACTTTTTTTACATCTTCTACAAATTCAGCTTCATTAAAATCATGTTCTGGTAAATAAATTAAATGTGGTGCACCTTTTTCACTTCTTTTAGCAAGCATACTAGCAGCTGCTAACCACCCAACAGAACGTCCCATAACTTCAATAATGCGAACTTGTTCAAATGTCTTCATAGATTCAAGGTCAACGCTTATATCTCTAACTAATTGCGCAATATATTTAGCAGCACTACCAAAACCTGGGCTATATTCAATACCAAACATATCATTATCTACTGTTTTTGGTGAACCAACTACTACTAAATCTATATTTTGCTCTACTGCTGATTGATGAATTACTTTTGCTGCATACATAGTTCCATTTCCACCAATCATTATTAAAGCATCTATTCCTAATTCATTTAATTTTTGAGGAATTGCTTTAAAAATTTCTTTAGTCAAAAACATTCGACTTGAACCTAAAAACATAGCTGGAGTATTTCTTAATTTATCAATCTGTTCTTTTGTCAAAACTGATAAATCTATAATTTTATTATTTAATAAACCCTCAAAACCATTTAATAATCCATATATTGTTAAACCACTTGCTTTAGCATTTTCAACAATACCAGCTAAAGTGGAATTTATAACTGCACTACAACCTCCAGTTTGTACAACAGCTATCTTATTTACTTTTTTATTTGTTGTCATACTAACTGTCATCTCAAATCTACCTCATCTTATTTCAATTCAGATTTCCAGCCTTCAGCAAAAAATCTTAAATTTTGTTCTACTGTATTTGCTACTGCTTCTTTTGCTTTTTGTGGAATATTTACAAAATCATATGCTTCTTTATCTTGTAAATGTAAGTTAGTGAAAGTATCCATGAAAGAGCGTTTGATTTCTGTACCAATATTTACTTTCTTTACGCCTAAATCAATACATTTTGCAAACTGTTCTTTACTCAAACCAGTACCACCATGTAATACAAGTGGAGTATCAATTAATTTTGCAGTTTCTTCTAAAACATCATAATGTAAATTTGGAACACCTTTATATAATCCATGAGCATTTCCAATGGATAATGCCATTGCATCTACATTTGTTAATTCTACAAATTTAGCTGCATCTTTTGGATCTGTAACTTTTGCATTAGCTACTGATTCACCATCTTCAATACCTGCTAAAGCTCCTAATTCAGCTTCTACAGATACGCCTACTGCATGAGCAGCTTCTACTACTTTTTTAGTAAGTGCTACATTTTCTTCAAATGGTAAATGAGAACCATCAATCATTACAGAACTGAAACCTAATTGAATAGCTTTCATGCATAATTCAAAAGATTTTGAATGGTCTAAGAATACAGCAGCTGGAACTTTTGCTTCCTGAGCTAATTTAACCATCAATTTTCCTACTTCGAAATTACCTGGTTTACTTAATGGACCGCTACCAATCATTAAAATAACTGGCATGTTAACTTTTTCTGCTCCCGCTATAATTCCTTGAGCTGTAAATAAATCATATGTACTAAATGCACCTACAGCACCTTTATCTTTTATATTTCCTAAAAGTTCTTTTAATGTAACTAAAGCCATATTATTACCACCTTATCATATTTAAATCATTTTCAACAAAATTAAAATTATCCTTATCTATTATTATACTCATTGAAATATATTTTTCAAGATATATTTTAGAGTATAGGTCTCCCTTTTTTTAGAAGACCTATACCATTTGATTAACCAATTACTATTTCTTTATTTATCTGATTTTTATGCAAAGTTATATTATAACGATATCTATCTGCTCTATAAACATTATATGCATATTCTATAGGAACATTGTCTTGATAGCTTAATCGTTCCATCAACAATACAGGCTCTCCTTTTTTTATATCCAAAAGAGTTGCCTCTTCTTTAGATGCAGCTTTAGCTGAAATTGTTTCTTCCGCTTTAGTCAATTGTACATTTAAAAATCTATCAGCAATTTCATATACACCTGTATTAGATAAATCATATTTAGCTAATTCTTTACCATATTCTAATTTCCAAAAGCTATTAACATAAATTAATTTTTTATCATTTATTTTATGCAATTTCTTTATTAACATTACTTTTTCTTCATTTAATAATTTTACTTCAGGAAATTTTTTCAACAAAGCTTCGTCTACATCAACTTCTATGATATCTAAAACTTCAGCTTTAGGCACAAATCCCTTATTTGTCATTTCTTCGAAAAAGCCTGTCAATTTACCTAATTCTTCTTTTATTGGTTCTTTTTTGATAAAAGTCCCTTTACCTGGTTGTCTTTCGATCCAACCTTCTTCAACTAACTGTTTTACTGCTCTACGAACAGTTGTTGCACTGACTTTGTATTTTTCCATAATTTCCCTATCAGTAGGAAATAAATCTCCAATATTCCAAGAACCGCTTTGTATATAATTTCTTAATTCATTTGCTAATTGATAATGTAATTGAATAGGCGCTGATTTACTAAAAGCCATTTCTTTTTCTCCTCACAATAATACTCTTAATTAATACTTTTTCTATTTTAACATATTTTTAATGTATATTTTCAATGTAAGGAGATATTTTTTCTATTTTTCTATAGTTTATTGCTTAGCTTGTTGGCTTTTTCTTTTTTGTAATTCAAATAATAATTCTCTAAATCTTTGATCACTTAATTTGTAGAAGAAGCCCATTACAATAATAGTTGCAATAGCAAGTACACCTGGATAGATAAACATCAAGCCTCTAATACCTTCTAATGCTTCTAAAGATTGAACAGCATTTGGCACATAACCTACCATTGTTAATACTAAACCTGGTACAAAGCCAGCTACTGCCTGAGAGCATTTTCTAAAGAAAGTAAAGAATGAATATACAATACCTTCCGCTCTTACACCTGTTTTATATTCACCATATTCAACAGCATCTGCTACTAAAGCCCAGTTTAAGCTATTTACAAAAGAACTACCAAAGAAAGCAACACAAGAGAATACGATAAACATTGTTGGATCTGTTACAAATAAATAGTTGATAATATCACCAACAGCCCATACAGCACAACCAAACATATATGTTTGTTTTCTACCGCCAAGCCATTTTACCATATGAGTTACTAAAGCCACACCGATAAATACACAGCCAATACTGAAGAAGCCCATATAAGGAATGATTGTCATATCATTTAAAATGTATTGACAATAATATACCTGTACAGCTAATTTTACGTTGAAAGCTGAGAATGTGAATAAGTTTACTAAACATAAAATTAATAATGGAGAATTTTTCAAAATAGATTTAAATGCAGTTCCTAAATGAACACGTTCATGAACTTTTCTATCTACTTTTACATGTTCTTTAATATTTAAAGCACAATATAATGTAACTAAAACACCCATTATAGCAAAAACACAAGCGGCTACGAAATAACCTGTTTCTTCACTATCAAATAACAACACAATTGGCATAAATGCAACTGTTGTAATCAATAAACCTGTATTACTACCAGCTTGACGGAAAGCTGCTAATTGTGAACGTTCTAATGGATCTTGTGTCATTACAGAAGCAATAGAACCAAATGGAATATTTACGATACTATATGTTAAACCAAATAACATATATGATGCATACGCAAATATCAATTTCCCAGTAACACTAAAATCTGGATTGGTAAAACAAACTACAGTCATTAATCCCAATGGTATAAGTCCATAAATCATAAATGGTCTAAATTTACCTAATTTTTTACTGCTAAATTTACCTGAGTCTACTACTGTACCCACAGACATATCGGCAAAAGCATCAAAAACTTTACTTACTAAGAAAATAGAACCTGCCCAAATAGCTGGCAAACCTAATATATCTGTATAGAACTTTAATAAATATATCTGCCCTAAATCGAATAAAAAGTTATTACCAACATCTCCTAATCCATAAGCAATCTTTTCCTTCAACTTTAATTTTGTAGTTGAAACAGTCTGTTCTAAACTACTCATTATAACTACTCCCCCTTAGTTATTAAATGTTTACTTATCTTAATAGAAATCACTTAATTTCTATTTTGTAACTACAGTTAAATTCTTCATTTGATTTTAATTTACAAATTTCTTCTTTTTCTGAAAAATCTACATATTTATCTTTTACATCTGGTAAACCATTCCAAGGCTCAATGCAAACAAATGGTGCCCCCTGTGGTTTTGTCCAAAATCCTACATTATTGAAATTATTAAAATATACTCTTACGAACTTACCAGATTTTTTACTTTTCAAAGTAACATATTTTGATTTAATTTGCTTTAACAAAATTAAATCTTTTTCAAATAATTTTTTGCTTATAGCCAAAGTATCTTCATTATTTAATAAATCTGCTGTTTCGTTATTAATAATTCCGTTACTCAGAAAATGTCTTTTAGCAGTTTCTTTTTGTTCGAAAATTAATTCATAATCTTCAAAATCATCTGTTTTCTCTAATGGGCAATTATAAGCAGTATGTAAACCTAGATCAAAAAATATATCTTTATTTGCATCTTCTAGATTTTTTACTGTGTAATTCACCTGTAATCCATTTTCTGATAATACATATTCTAATTGTAAAGAGAATTTAAATGGATATACTTTTAAGCTTTCATCATTATAAATTAATTCATAAATAACACTATTTTCAGTCTTTTTTAACAATGAAAATTCATAATCTCTAGCAAAACCATGAACTGTTAATGCATATTTTTTATTTTCAAAAATATACTCATCATTATGTACCCTACCTGTAATTGGAAAACAAATCGGTGCATGCCATGACCAATATGTCTTATCGCCTTGCCAAATATATTCTGTCTTAGTTGTTTTATCATACAAACTATGTAATTCCGCACCATGACTAGATATCTTGGCAATCAATTCATGATTTTCTAAAACTGTCATCATTTTTATCACCTCAATATTATTTTTTACAAGTTATATATTATCTTATAAAATAAATTTTGTCAAATATATTTTTCAAAATATATTTAGAAAATAATATTTGACTTTTATATTTTAATCTTATAAAATATATTTTGTAAGATATAATTAAATATTTAATGAGGTGTATATTATGTCCGATATAAATCTAAATCTTATATTAGCTATATTTATCGGTTTTGGCTCTACACTAATTCAATCTTTGACAGGATTTGGACTATCAATTGTTTCTACTCCATTATTTTTAATGGTTTACGATCCTAAACAAGTAGTACTAATTCTTCAAGTTATTTGTGTAGTAATCAATATATTTTTTGCTATTGCACTGCGAAAAAATGTAGATTATCGTTTTCTTTTGATTTTATTTATAGGTTCTTTACTTGGACAACCTCTCGGATTATTAATCTTTCAGATTGCTCCTAATAATATATTAAAAATTTTTGTAAGTTTAATTATCTTATTTTTCTTGATAATCATGCAATTAAATCATAAAAAGATTACAGAAACTACATTGAAAACAGGTATTACTGGTGTGTTATCCGGTATCTTGACGACTGCCACTAGTATGGGTGGCCCTCCTTTAATCTTATATTTAGCAAATGCTAATCGTGATAAAGTTTCCATGCGTGCTACTTGTATCGCTTATTTTGCTATCACTAATATAAGTGCAATTATTATCTTTTTAATGGGAAATACTGACTTCACTTTTGCAATAGAACAATCCATTTATTTATTACCATTTTGCTTTATTGGTTTATGGATTGGTAATAAATTATTCCCTTATCTTTCACAAAAAATGTTTAATCGCATTATATTTGTAATGCTTTTATTCTCCTCACTATATACTTTATATAGTGCTTTTTAACCCCTTTTATACTAAAAAATAAAGACCTTAAGTCATTTGGCTTAAGGTCTTTATTTTTATGCATCTCGTTTATTTAATCTTTTTCCTTCTTCTAGTAAAGGTTTTAAAAATTGCCCTGTGTATGAAGCTTTTACTTTCGTTATATCTTCTGGTGTTCCTTTAGCTACAATAGTACCACCGCGATTGCCACCTTCAGGACCTAAATCAATTAAATAATCTGCTGTTTTAATCACATCAAGATTATGTTCAATAACAACTACAGTATCTCCACCATCAACTAATCGCTGTAATACATCTAAAAGTTGATGAATATCTGCTGTATGCAGTCCTGTTGTCGGTTCATCTAAAATATACAAAGTCTTACCTGTACTTCTTCTAGCTAATTCAGAAGCTAATTTTACACGCTGTGCTTCACCGCCAGATAATGTTGTCGCTGGCTGTCCCAATTGAATATAACCAAGTCCTACATCTTGTAATACTTTCATGTAGCGATAGATTTTAGGTATATTTTCAAAAAATACACAGCCTTCATCAACTGTCATATTGAGTACATCAGATATAGTTTTCCCTTTATATTTTACTTCTAAAGTTTCACGATTATATCTCGCTCCCTTACAAACTTCACATGGAACATATACATCTGGTAAAAAGTGCATTTCGATTTTTATAATGCCATCACCATGACAAGCTTCACAACGTCCACCTTTAACGTTAAAACTAAAACGACCAGGCTTATATCCTCTTATCTTCGCTTCATTAGTTTGACTGAATAATTCACGAATGCTATCAAATACACCTGTATATGTCGCAGGATTAGAGCGAGGTGTTCTACCTATTGGCGATTGATCAATATTGATAATTTTGTCTATATTTTCAATGCCTTTTATCTCTTTATGTTTACCTGGTTTTCCTTTTATTGTATATAATTTACTTGCTAAACCTTTATACAATATTTCATTTACCAAAGTAGATTTTCCAGAACCAGAAACACCTGTTACTACAGTAAATACACCTAATGGAAATTTTACATTTATATTTTTTAAATTATTTTCTTTAGCACCGACAACTTCGATAAAATTGCCATTGCCTTTTCTTCTCTCTTTTGGTACTGGTATATATTTTCTACGGCTTAAATATTGCCCTGTTATTGAATTTAAATTTTGCTTGATTTCTTCAACAGTTCCTTGAGCTACTACTTCACCGCCACCAGCTCCTGCTTTTGGCCCTATATCAATAATACAATCTGCTGCATACATAGTATCTTCATCATGTTCTACTACAATCAATGTATTTCCTAAATCGCGAAGATGTTTTAATGTAGCTAACAACCTATTATTATCTCTTTGATGAAGTCCTATACTAGGTTCATCTAAAATATATAATACACCGACTAAACCTGAACCAATCTGTGTAGCTAAGCGAATACGCTGGGCTTCCCCACCAGATAAAGTGCCTGCTGCTCTAGATAATGTCAAATATTCTAACCCTACATCTAGTAAAAAGCCTAATCTAGCATGAAGTTCTTTCATAATCTGTTTAGCAATGATTTCTTCACGCTCAGTGAATTTAAGATTTTTAAAAAATTCACTAGCTTCAGCGATAGTCATATCTGTTACTTGTTTTATATTTTTATCGCCAATAGTGATGGACAATACTTCTGGTTTTAACCTTGCCCCTTTACATTTTGGGCATGGTGTAGTGCTCATATATGCTTCATATGATTCTCGCATTATATCTGAATTAGTTTCTTTATAACGACGCTCAAGCATAGGCATTACACCTTCAAATGGTGAAAAATACTCTTTATATTCATCATACATATTCACATATGAATAATTAAATCTTTCCTCACCTGAACCATTTATCAAATACTCTTGAATATTTTTATCGATTTCATTCCATGGAGTATTTAAAGTATAACCATATTTTTTTAATACAGCTTCAATCTGTACCATAGCATAAGAAGCTGGATTTTTAGATAATGGTGCAAATAAACCTTCTGCTGGACTTAAATTTTTATTAGGCATTACTAAATCAATATCAAATTGTTGATGACTGCCAAGTCCACTACATTCAGGGCAAGCCCCATATGGACTATTAAATGAAAACATACGCGGAGCAATTTCTGGCAGACTGATACCACAATCTATACAAGCAAAATTTTGACTAAACATCAATAATTCACCATCAACTACTTGTACATAGACAATTCCTTCACCTATATCTAAAGCAGTTTCAAGTGAATCTGCTAAACGTTGTTCAATGCCTTCACGCACAATCAAGCGGTCGATTACCACTTCAATTGTATGTTTTTTATTTTTTTCTAAATTGATTTCTTCATTAATATCTATAACTTCGCCATCAATGCGTACACGCACATAACCTTCTTTGCGAATTTGTTCCAATACTTTTTTATGTTCGCCTTTTTTTCCACGAATGATTTGTGCCATGATCAATAATTTACTGCGTTCTGGCAAACTCATGATATTATCTACCATTTGGTCTACTGTCTGCTGAGTGATAGGCTTGCCACATTTTGGACAATGAGGTTTTCCTACTCTAGCGAATAATAAACGCAAATAATCATAAATCTCGGTAACTGTTCCCACTGTAGAACGAGGATTATGACTTGTTGTCTTTTGGTCAATAGATATAGCTGGAGATAGTCCTTCTATATAATCGACATCTGGTTTATCCATCTGCCCCAAAAATTGTCTAGCATATGCAGATAAAGACTCTACATAACGACGTTGACCTTCGGCATATATCGTATCAAAAGCTAATGAAGATTTTCCACTGCCACTCAATCCTGTTACTACTACTAATTTATCACGAGGAATTTTTACATCTATATTTTTTAAATTATGAGCTCTTGCTCCTTTTACTGTTATAAAATCAGACAAAATATATCCTCCTTATTTATATTATTATCAAATTTAAAATCATTTATAAATCCTAGTTTTATACTATTAATTATATCATATTAATAATAATTAT
>OLTD01000104.1_pt1 | contig 70390 bp, 71 predicted proteins | sample 1643231 | NCBI WGS metagenome assembly OLTD01 (sample SAMEA3136647, study PRJEB25190) | human gut metagenome | biome: human gut; feature: human-associated habitat; material: faeces | place: Austria | collected 2013
CAGATTCCACAACAAAATGATAATGCTTGCATCCTGTTCAATGTCTCCGGCTTCTGATACTTGCAATGACCGCATGGCGCAAAGAAGACGCCGAGCTAAAGCTAAACAAAATAAATGAAAGCACTCCCCGGATCGAGTGCTTTTATTCTCATTGTGGGTAAATTGTGGGTACAGCTTGATTTTTACGCTTGTCTGTGCTACAATTCCACCTGCTGAAAGTGGCGTATTTAAGGCATTTCCAGCAATCAACTATCGTGTGTTCGAGACCTTCCACACGTAAAATAAAACTAAAGGAGATTTTGATCTATGAAAAAAGAAAAAACAATCAGCGTACTGTTTCTGGTACAGTCAGCAATGATCGCTGCGATTTATGTGGTCCTGACCATCGTATTTGCCCCGATCAGTTTCGGACAGATTCAGTTTCGTATCGCAGAAGCACTGACCATCCTGCCCGCCTTCACTCCGGCTGCAATTCCCGGACTCTTTGTGGGATGTCTGATCGGAAATATTTTAGGAGGCGCAATTCTTCCTGACATTATTGTCGGAAGCATGGCAACTCTGCTCGGTGCTATTTTCACCTATCTTCTGAGAAACCGCAGCAAATGGCTCGCACCACTACCGCCGATCATTGCAAATACAGTTCTGATTCCATTTGTTCTTTATTATGGATATCAGATTCTGCTTCCAATTCCATTCCAGATGCTTACCGTGGGAATTGGTGAAGTTCTCTCATGTGGAATATTGGGTATGATTGTCTACACCGCTCTGAATAAATATAAGACAGTTATTTTCCGTCAGTAACAAAAAGGAAGAAGTTCTTTCACAGAGAATAAATTCTCTCAAAGACTTCTTCCTTTTTCTGTTATTTCATATAACCGATAAACGTGTTTCCACTTCCTGCTATCATAGCGCTCATCTGTTCAATCGAAACTGTATTTTGGGATGCTGTATCCGGATCGATGTAAGTGATATCCGTCATACTATATCCTGTCAGCAGGATCGCATGATTGGCATCTGTCATCGCAATGACCGGAAGGCCCTTGTTGATAATATACAGAACCTGTTCCAGACTACATCCGGTCAGGTCTACTTTTTTGGCATTATACGCTGCCATCACCTCTTCACAGGTCTGAAGAGAGGTCTTTCCTTCTCCATTTCCAAACGGTGCTGTCTCTGTATCATAAACCAGATCTCTGTTGCCTTTTTCCCATACATATGCCTGTTCTGATGAGATTACTACTCCCGAAATCTGCTCTGCTCTCTGAATTGCATAAGCCGCCTTATCGTAAATCGCAACCAGTTCTCCCATTCCATATACATAGTACTTTTCAGACTTCGACTTGTCATTCAGCGTGATCGTGATCGGCTTTTTCCCCACCACCTGCTTCGGACGCAGGATTTTAGGAACAGTATCGGAAATTCCTTTTTCATAAGTCAGCCGCATCTGCTTTTCTTTTAAATCTGTACTGAAAGCTTCCAGAGTTATACTTTTTGTCTTCTTTTCTTCGTTACTGCTGATATAATCCTGACTGGTAACTGTATAAGTCTCTCCTGATTTTACAACCCTGTTCAGAGTCATCATATTTTCTTCAATAAATACATCGGATATATAAATCTGATCTGCTGAGTATGTCTTCATCACTTCATTTTCTGAATTTCTGATCTCCAGCTCATACATCGGGAACAGTTCCCCTCCCGCTGCCGTATGACCGACATCTTCCTGCCGCAGATATCCATACACAAAATCTGATCCGATAAATCCAAGCGGTCTGATTGCTTCCCCTGATTTTGCGGCTACAGCATTTTCTTCATCTGTTTTCAGATTCAATACCTTGATTTCCTGTGCGGTATTGATCGTTCCTGACGTCTGGTATGCGATCAAATGCCCGTCTGCAGACACCGTATACTGCCCTTCTTCCAGATTTTTTGCCAACACTGTCTGCTCATCCTTTGTCAGATCTATCTTGTAAAACTTTCCGCCTGCCAGAATATACGAAAGATTCTGATCCTGATTGTAATACACCATTTTTCCAAGCTCTTCCTCTGCGATTGCAAATGATTTTGTACTTGGAATAAACGCTTTTTCCTGTACTACATTTTTTTCAATATCATAATAGTAAATATCAACTCCGACTTCTCCCTCATGTGCTCCGCGATTCATATACCCATAAACTGCAAACGCAGTACTTCCATTCTTTTCCACACTGATGATCCGGATATTATGCTGGTCACACCTGCTCCGAGCATCATTTCCTTCGATATTGCTAAAACTGAATACCTGTGCAAGCTCATTCTGCTTTACATTGTATGTCCATAAATTTCCATTTCTCACGAAAGAAACAATATTTCCTGACGAATTTGTTTCATACAATATATCGGACGATGCTATACCCAGAAGAATCCCGTTCTGATCCAGCACTTTCTGATTTGCATCAAAAATCTGTTCCATCTTCCGATTATAATCCAAAAGGTAGATTTCCCCCTGCACGTAGCGAATCCTGAAAAACTCGCGGACATCATACGTCTCGATCTCTCCCGTATCTCCGGCACATGTCACCTGATACTGTGCAAGCAGCGACGTATAGACGGAATTGCTCTCTTTAATGCTCCACTCCGGTTCCTCAACCACCTGCGGACTCAGATTTCCCCATGTCACATGATCTGCATCAGAATGGATGGTAACAGTCTGGTAAGTTGTATTGTCCCCTTCTGCACTCGTTTCAAGATAGTTTTTCAATTCCTCCTGACTGTTTTTTTCCAGCGTCTTTGCATGAAAATCCTGGGCAAAATCCAGACATTCTTTTAAAGAAAGTTCATCCGGTCTTGTAATTCTGGTATAAAAGTGAGCCTGTTCCTCCTCCATGGAAAGAATCACTTCCAGAACAGCTTCTGAAACTTCATCCGGAAGACCTTTTTTCAGATCCAGCAAAATCGTCTCATCAGAAATATCCTTCTGTTTGCCTTCCAGATAGGTTTCCTCTCCATTCAGCGAATACACTTTATATTCAACGCCTGTGATTTTATTTCCAAACTCTTCAATCTGTATCTGAAGTGTTCCGTTTGCCTCCAGGGGTGTAATGGTGTCCCGCATTGCCGTAACATCCATCTCATTTACATAGCCGGCCAGAGCATTCACAGTCCTGCCTTCCTTTTGAAATGAGATTCTCGGAAGTGTAGGATCTCCCAGATCGATGATCTGATCGTCTACACCATTGTTCATAAACAGACTGCTGACAAAAATTGCTGCCACAAATACTACAAGGAGTATTCCTGCCTTTCTCATTCTTTTTTTCATGATTCTGTCCCCTTATCTAATAACACTCCCAGCATTGGGTCAATCCCCAAAAATTTCCTGCACTCCCAAACCTGGCTTTCACTCCCCTGTTTTGCCTGATTCGTCTTTACTGCACGCAGAAGAATATTTTTCGGCGTATGTTCCATATCGATAAATTCCAGAACCTGAGTCTCATAACCAGACTGCTCCAAATATTTCGCTCGAAGTCCGTCTGTCAGAAGCGCCGCAAACCGCTCTTTTAAAAGACCATAATCCAGAATCGGCGCCAGCTTATCATATCCGGCTCCTTCCCGTTGCATCTGCCCATTCAATTCATGCTGACAGCATGGAACCGACAGGATGACCTTCGCATTCCATCCCACCGCTTTGGCAAGTGCAAAATCTGTCGCTGTATCACAGGCATGAAGCGTCACAACCATATCCACTTCTCTGACACCTTCATAATCCGCGATATCTCCCACCAGAAATTCCAGTTTGTCATATCCATATTTGCGGCTTAACTCATTACAATGATGAATGACATCCGATTTCAGATCTAACCCGATGATACGGATATCGTATTCCTTCAGAACATGCAGATAATAATACATGGCAAATGTCAGATACGATTTTCCACATCCAAAATCCAGAATCGTGATCTCTCTGTCTTTCTCAAGTTTTGGAAGAATATCCTCAATAAATTCCAAAAACCGGTTGATCTGCCGGAATTTATCAAATCTGGAATGTACAATTTTTCCATCCTTTGTCATCACACCCAGATCCTGGAGAAATGGAACCGGAATTCCTTCCTCTAAAATATATTTCTTACTTCTATTATGTGACAATTCTACCGGTCTTACACTGCCTTTTGACGCTTTTTTCTGAATGGTTACCTTGCCTTTTTTGCTCACTAAAACAGTGTAATTCATATGCACTGTAGATGCCTGCATCTGCCGGAATTCTTCCATATATTCCAGCAATCGGTCTCGTGCCGAAATCGGGTCCAGATTCTCATGAAAGGCCTGTGTTTTTGTAAAAGACTCCAGTTGAAAAAATAAATTGCCTTTTTTCTCGATCGGCCGAACCTTTACCTTTAAAATTCCCTCTTTTTTCCTCGGATTGCTCAAAACTGCCTGAACAAATTCTATATTTAAAATATCTGATAATAATTTTTTGATCGTTTCCATGCGATTCCCCTTGTCATTTGTTTTCTATATAAGCTATGTGTGAACAGTAACTATTGTAAAACAAAATAAAGTCTCGTGCAATAAAACAAGTCTTAAATTAAAAGAAGACGGGAAAAATTCCCGCCTCTCCTACTCTTCTTCAGAATTCTCTCTGAAAAAACATGAATCTTGTTCTTTTTTATCTGCTTTTCTAAAACGAACTGTCGCCTTAAAAAGATCTCCGTCCAGATATAATTCCAGTTTTCCGCCCTGCATCTGTACCAGACTTTTCGCAATCGATAATCCCAGTCCGCTTCCTTCGGTACTCCTTGAAATATCACCGCGAATAAAACGTTCTGTCAGTTCATCTGCTGAGAAATTGAGCGGATACTCCGAAACATTTTTCAAAGAAAATATCACTTCATCCTTATCAGTGCGCAGATCTGCATAAATTCTCGTCCCCGGCATTGCATACTTCGCCGCATTATTATAAAGATTTTCCAATACTCTCCACATTCTTCTTCCATCTACATGAATAATCGCCGGCTCATTTGGAAGTGTCTGAATCAGCTCCAGATTCTTATGTTCAAATTTTTCTGCAAACTCTCCCGTCGTCTGATTCATCATCTCTACCAGATTGACATCCATCAACTGCAGATTGATATTCCCGCTGCTCACCTTGGATGCTTCTACAACATCCTCTGTCAATGTTTTCAGACGCTGTGCTTTTGCCTCCAAAATTTCCAGATACCCCTGTATCTTAGGATCTTCAATATTGGATCGTTTCAGGATATCCACGTAATTGATAATGGAAGTTAGCGGTGTTTTGATATCATGAGATACATTTGTGATCAGATCCGTTTTCAGACGCTCGCTTTTCACGCTTTTTTCCACAGCCTTCTGCAATCCGGTTCCGATATCATTCAGCATTTCTGCTACTTCACGCTGTTCTCCTCTGAGATGTTCCAGAGAAATCTGATATTCCAGATCTCCTCCTGCAACTGCTTTGATTCCTTTTATGATTTTATTCTTTGCAATCGCATTCAATACCAGATAATACACAATGAATGCATCTGCTGCCAGCGTGATCAGCACAAATCCCGGCGTTCTGAATAATGCCAGCATCCAGTGGATTCCAATCAGTATCACCCCTGATACAACCATTCTCCACACCACATTTCTGTTTCTCCAGAATATTCTAAAGAATCTGCAAAACGCATACAATACGCTGTTCTTCCACATCGTTCCCGCTTTTATCCTGCGGACCAGGCTCAGATATCCGACCAGGAACATGATCATGGTATAAGCCGCTGTACATGCAAGTTGGATCATATCTTGCATTGTCGGAACATATCCGGATGCATATTCATAAGAATATCCGATCGTTGCAGTCATCAAATCCGTGCTTTCTGCAAAATACCCGAGGGCCATATTCCCATTATTCATCCAGAACATCATCGGAATTATCCAGATCCCAATCACAAACACTGCTGCAAGCTCCGTTTTCCATCTGTCAAATACATTCAAATGCACTCCGTCACTTCGGTTGTTTCTTCCGGCGATCACTGTCAGCCATATCAAACTCACGATTATCAGTAATACTGCCGCACCGAGCAGGATCACCGCACGATTGATATAAGGTGCATATTCATCATATAATTTCTTATCCAGATAAAAAGAATCCTGTATTGAAAACCTGGTATCTACTGCCGCTGCAAAAATAAAATCACCGTTGCTGTTTCTGCGCTGTGACTTTACAAACTCCTTCCAGTCATTTGCTGTGATATCCATATTGGTCTTAAAATCAGAAAGCTTTGGCTGAACAATCATATACTTCGCATTTTTCTGAATATCTGAGATATTTTCTTTTACACTGTTGTAATCCTGATATTCCTTGCGATTTGTATAAACTTTTTTTGTTTCTTTATCAACAAAAATATAGGCAAAGTTTGTATTTCCCTCTGTCCATTCTGCACTGTTCTGATAAGACTGGAAATCATAATAAAGATTTGACAGGATGCTGCCCAATTGTGCATACACTTCACTCAGCTTTCCATTCAGCTGCGGCGTCTGATTTACAACATCCAGAATATTATTTCCTCCATCCGGCCGCGCCTCTTCTTCAATGGCACCACTGAATCCCCAGAAATCCCGGTACACCGTCTCGCCTTTTTCATCCAGAATATCATGTCCGGCAAATTGACTGAGACTCACATTTCCAGAAGCCAGTGCATTTACAATCTCATCAGATGTATATCCATCTATATCCACTGTCAGCGTTTTCTTTTTCAGCAGACTTAAAAATTCATCCCAGTAATAGTAATGATAGGTTTTATCTGCTTTTTGACAGACAACGATGGGATTTTCCTGCGTTGCATAGTTATTTTGATACTCCTCACTCCATTTCTGAAGATCCGAGAGTTTATACCGCAGTCTTTCCGTCTCTTCATCATAGTGCCTTCCGTTATATCCATACTGCATGATATCGATCAGCTTATCCGGATTGTATTTTCCATCTGTCTCGAAAATATCTTCATAGGAAATCTGACCTAAAACATCCATCGTAGCCCGGCACATCTGATTCTCAAATTCTTTGGAATCTGTATACTCTGTCGGCTTTTTATTCCAGATTTCTTTTACACTTACAGAATATGTGGAAATAATCACCAGACTCAGCAGTGCCGTAATTGCCGAAAGAACAGAAAGAAAGATCAAAATGCCTTTTACAAGCGCACTTTTATACCATTTACTCATGAAAAACTCCCTTCTATAATTTCTCGATCTTATATCCTACTCCCCATACCACTTTCAAATATCGCGGTTCCTTTGGATTGATCTCAATCTTCTCCCGGATATGACGAATATGTACTGCTACCGTATTATCCGCTCCGATTGCATCTTCATTCCAGATGGATTCGTAAATCTGATTAATCGAAAATACTCTTCCCTGATTCTTCATCAAAAGCAATAAAATATTGTATTCAATCGGAGTAAGGCGCACCATTTCTCCGTCTACCGTTACTTCTTTCAGATCATCATTGATCCGAAGGCCGCCAACCTCATAAATCGTCTCCTGCGTACTACTCACATTCCCGCCAAGCTGTGTGTAACGACGAAGCTGAGATTTCACTCTTGCAACCAGCTCCAGTGGATTGAATGGTTTTGTCATATAATCATCCGCTCCGATATTCAACCCCAGAATCTTATCCGCATCTTCAGATTTTGCCGATAAAATGATAATTGGAATACTGTTCGTTTCACGGATCTTCAAAGTCGCCCTGATCCCGTCCAGACGCGGCATCATAACATCCAGAATCAAAAGATGCACCGTTTCCGTCTCCAGCATCTTTAATGCCTGCATCCCATCATAAGCCTTCAGAACCTGATACCCTTCCTGTGTAAGATATATTTCAATTGCTTCTACTATTTCTTTATCATCATCACAAACTAAAATACTATACATTTTCATCACCTCCTTTACAGTATACATGATATTCTCATTTTTTTAAGAGCCATTGGGGAAAATCTTAGGAAATTCTTAATTCGATTTCATTTCTGTTTGTAACAATGCCGTTATAATCCTTATGAAAAACAATCACTGCTACTCTGCACATATTCCTCATTTTTTCATATAATAAACATAAGAAACCCGTTTTTATATTTTATGAAAGGATTATATAATGCAAATAAAAGGACTGGATGTCAGCGAATTTCAAGGAAATGTAGATTGGGAAAAGGTCAAAGCCGCAGGCTATCAGTTTGCCATGCTCCGTGCCGGCTATGGTTTTAACACGATTGATCCACAATTTAAACGCAATGCCTCAGAATGTAACCGGATTGGTCTCCCGATCGGAGTCTATTGGTTCTGCTATGCCCTGACTCCGGAGATTGCACGCCAGGAAGCTGATGGCTGTCTCAAAGCAATCTCCGGTTATCGTCTCGATTATCCTGTATGCTACGATATTGAACAGGCATCTGTAAACTATGCCGCACAAAACGGAGTTGCTTTCACACCGGAAACCGTAGGGAAAATTGTGCAGAATTTTTGTGACAGAATGGAAAAAAACGGATATTTTGCAATGTATTACAGCAACCGGAATTTCCTCAAAACGTACCGTCTTCTGTCACTTTCTTCAAGATATGCACTGTGGTACGCTTTTTATAACAGCAAGCTGGATAATACAGACTGCCAGATGTGGCAATTCACAAGTCAGGGAGAGATCGCCGGAATATCCGGGGACGTTGATCTGGACTATGTTTTTGTTGATTATCCTTCTATTATAAAAAATGCAGGACTAAATCATTTGTCTCAGAAACCGAAACCACCCGCCCCGCAATATACCGCTTATGTGATACGATCCGGAGATACGCTGAGTGAAATTGCCCAGCGATTTGGAACAACTATTGCCACTTTGCAAGCATTAAACAACATTCAAAATCCAAATCTGATCTATGCCGGGAATACAATACGGATTCCAAAATCCTGACATGTTTTAAGAATTTCATAAGAATTTTTCTATTTCTTTAATAGATTCAACATACTTTGGACACATTTATTCCGTATACTAATACTCAGATAGTTGATAAACAACTATCTCCCCCCTCATAAAGTAACGGCATCTTGGGGCGACCCAAGATGTCACACTTTACTCTCATTCCTTTAGATAACTATAAAACAACGAAGCCCGTTAGCCCTTGTGGTTAGCGGGTTTTCGCTGTTCTGTACTTGTTGCAAAATCCGCTTCGGTCAAATCTCGGTCAAATAATTTTCTAAAGAAATGTTGCACCTTTTCTATTCTCTTTCTTATTCTTGTTCTGATTATATGATTTCCTTATACAAATTCTGTAATTTATCCATTTCCGATTTTGCTTTATCATCTGTGACGTGCGTATACAAATCCAGTGTGATTGCTATGGAATAATGTCCGAGGAATCCTTGTACTACCTTTGCGTCAATCCCGGCTTCAAAACAACGCGTTGCAAAAGTATGACGAAGTGCATGTGGATAAAAATGCGGAATCGGTATAAACACTGTCTTGTTTTTCTCTGCCTGCTTTTTTCGTTCCTTATTGATAGATTTTTCTATCCAGTCTAACGTCACTTGAAAGGTGTGTTCTGTAATCGGTTTTCCGTTCTTTCCAACAAACACAAGATTTTCAAATCCCTCTAATGGTTGCCATTCACTAGCTGACAACTGCATTTCTTTCAACTGAATCCACTGACGTTTTAAAGCCTTATACACACTGTCCTGCATGGGAATCGTCCGTATACTGTTCTTTGTCTTTGGTGTCTGGTACTTGAATACATACTTCTTTGTTTCCTTATCTTTGATATACACCAACGTTTTATTTACAGAAATTTCCCGTTTCCGAAAATCTACATCATCCCATGTAAGCCCAAGCAGTTCTCCGCCACGCATTCCCGTTCCGAGTGCTACCTGTATGAGATTCTCGTGTATTCTCTCCTTTGCGTGTTCCAATACTTCCCGTTGTTCTTTCACAGTCAGTACCCGTATCTGTTTTGTCTTTGTTTTGGGAACTTCCACTCCTGCACATGGGTTGAATGTAAGAATCCTGTTATGCACTGCATATTTGAACATAGCATTGAGAATATTATACACATCCCGTATAGTCTTTGTGCTGTAATCATCATCTGCCATATTCTGAAGCAGACGTTCCAAAATAATCGGATTAAAATCTGCCACACGTTGTTTTCCTATCTGCTTCTTTATGTAACGTCTGTAAAAATCATCATAACGTACTTGTGTACTCTCCTTGATAGTCCGCTTCTTATGGGTATTCAGCCAGATATCAAACCATGTATCCAGAGTGATATTATCGCCCTTTCCTTTCAACCCATGCTTGACTTCATAGCGTAAATCTTCCATTTCTTGAACTAACTTTTTTAAGTCCGCATTATCTTTTGTATACGTTTCTCCTTTGTAATAAAACCGCCCTCTGTAAATTCCGCTTTTTCTCTGCATAATTCCCGGCGGTAATGGATTTCCTTTTAAGTCCTTGCCCAATCTGCACGCTCCTTTCCGTGCAAGGACTATCAGAACTGGTCTGACAGTATTATATGCTTATTTGTGTTTATACTGCAATTACTTCATATTTATTTTTCAGATTATGCCCTTCGTTTTTCTTCAAAAACTGGTCTAAAACCTCAGAGCGTATAAGAATCTTATTTCCAATCCTTATGACCGGAATCTTCTGCCATGTAATCAGCTTTCGCAGATTATTTCTTCCAATTCCCGTATACTCTGACGCTTCATTCACTGTAAGGGCTTTCTTTGTCTGTATCGTTTTCTGTGTATGTTCTGTCAAAGATTCTCCTTTCTTCTTCCCTCAAAAGGAAAGATTTTTTATAGTCCTCATATATGCGTTGTTGTTCTTCGTTCATCTGCCCCCGTTCTATTAGCTGGCGGATATAATCTCTGTTATCCAGTTTTCCGATTTTATCCATTAGCTTTAAAGAGGGCGAAACTGCTACGTTCAGCCACTGCCATGTTCGTTCCAGTGTCTTTTTCTCTGGATTCATGGTCAACTTTATCTTCCCTACATCCTGCATGAGTTCTTCCCACGGGGGATAAGTAGGATAAAGCCGTTTTCTTGTAACCGTGCTGTTTTCCGGCTTCTGTAAAAACCGCACTTTCTCGTTTAATACAGACAACGCAATCCGTGCCACATCCCTGTCTTTCAGAAGTTCTTCTACTAATCTGACCGCTTTTTTGTGCCGGAATCGAAGTTCATATCTGTTCCAGTCCGGGTTGAGTTCTTTTCCGAACTTTTCTGCCTGTTCATATCCCTTTTCATAGAATGTAATCCGAAAATCACTGTGTTTACTGCCGAGATATAGTGTTTTTCCCTGCGCTTCTATTTCATCCTCTTTCAGTCTATCAGAACGATTCTCTGCTGTATCACGCAACTGACTAGATATCAGCCCCTCGTTTTTCAGACGAATCAATTCCGGGATAGACAGATAAGGCTTTGTATCGTCGATTGCCAAGTCTATCCTCGGAAAATTCACCGGGTATCTGCAAACTCTTTCCAGAAAATCAAACCATGTTTCCTTATTCATCATAAGGAAATTTTCATAATTCCTGCACCCCGAACCACTCATAAGAATCTGAAATCCCTCATACTGTGCATTTCCTGTCGGTTTCAGAATCTTGATATTGTCAAATCTTGCTATCAGTTCGTGTCCAGCAATTCCTTTTTCCTTACCATGCAGTTCCATAAAACTCAGTGGAATCCGCAAGATATCTTCTATGATTATGAACACGTCTACACCTTTGACAGTAATCTGACACCAGTCAATCAGTGCTGTCAAATCTTCTTTCTGACGAGTTACCCCCCTGTTAGTATAGGGGGGTTCTGAAATTTTCATTACCTCTGTTATCATCATCCCTGCCTTTCGTAGTATGCCGTGGCTTTCGCCACGTTCCCGGAACTTCTCTACTCCCTTTGCTCCTTTCACGCTGTACGGAGCAGTCCGCAGAGAATTTCCGGGAACAGTCTCTACACGTTTCCTTTTCCGGTAACAACACGGATACCCTTGCAGGAGATTCTGTCCACCAATACCGGGAAGTTTCCTCTCTGCACATAAGGGGCATATACCGCTTCTTCTAGTTCTACCACTGTGTAAGGCTCTACCTTTGGAAGTTCTGTTGCTTCCAGACGGATATCTACGCTGTTTCCAAGTTTCATGCTTCCGAGGTGAAGTTTCAATGCTTCCACTTCCTCGGTTTTCTTCCGGGTTTCCTTATCATACTTGTAGCAGTAGTCTGCTCCCATGTAACGGAGTTCCCCGAACGCTTCTCTGACCTGTTCTTTTGTCAATGTAATCTGCATGCTACATTTCTCCTTTTTTGAAATCATGGTGAATGAGTGTCTGTAAGTGTGACAAGTCCTTTTCATATCCACGTCTATATTTATTTCATTACTTTTCTCCTTACCTCTTAACCTCATCATAGACCTGTTTTTTCTTCTTGTCAACAATTATTTTACTTTTTCCCTTACTTTTTATTTTTGTATTTCAAACGCTTAACTATATCTTTTTATAACTTATTATAATTTTACCCTTACATTTATCCTTATCTTGTGTTATGATGAAAACAGAAACGAGGTGTGCATATGTTTGTGAATAAAGAAGCAGTAGGAAAACGAATTTTACAGATACGCAAGAAATACGGTTACAGTATGCAGAAGTTTGGGGAAATCATAGATAATGCCCCGAAAGGCTCTGTAAACAGTTGGGAAAAGGGTGTGAATCTTCCCAATGAGAAACGCTTGAAGCAGATTGCCACGTTGGGCAATATGACGCTGAATGAACTTCTGTATGGTTCATTTAAAGAATATGTAGATATGCTTATCACAGAAAAACTGGGGATTGAACTGCCGGAAGAATTTACCAGAACTTTCTATTCTCTTTTAGAGCAGAACGGATTTACCTACGGGGATGATATCGAGATTGTCCGGCTTGTAAACGGCTTTCTGACTTATCATAACCTTACAACAAAAGAAACCGCCATTTTCTATCAGCCAACTGCATACTCCGGCGATTATTTTGACGGTATCATACAAAAAGCGGATTCTTCCGTTCTGGTCTGCCGGGCATATGCAGATAAGGCAAACAACACCTTACATATCATTCCGGCTTTTGAGAATGGACAGACTGAGGAAGTAGCAGACTTCTTTCATGCACTGAAAAGCATAACCGCTCCACACAACAACAATTATTTCACTTCCGGCTTTCTGACACTCGGACTGGCATTGAGAGATTCCAAAGTAATTATCTATGGAATTGATGAAAAACAGGGAACAGCACAGGTAATCCCTTACGAATATGATTGCGAATCAGACGCTTATATCCAGAATGAACATCTGTCATATACCAGACAGGATAGCTTTTTCCGAGAAGCCACGAAAGAAGCGGTCTATTGGAAAATGCAATCCGACAGAAGTAACCCATAAGATAAACAAGAGGACTTGCAAGGTTTGTGACCTTTCAAGTCCTCTTATGTATCATGATGGTATTGGCTGTGTCCGTTCCGTAAAGGACTGCCCTACGGCGTCTCGGCTTCGCCTTGTTCCTTTACCTCACTAATAATAATGTTCTGATAGCAGAACTCTTACTTATACTTTTATCTTACTATTCTTTCAATTTTTACCGTTTCACCATCAATATTATACTTAAAAAAATAAAATTTAATAACATTTCCTTCTGATACTTGTTCTAGATCACCTTTACACTTAGTACAATCTAAACTAACTTTTGTCGTATCAAAAAATAGACTACTTTCTTCCTTCTCATTTAGTTCTATTAAAAGTGTATCAAAAGTTTTCTCTACAACAACCCCACTCAAATGAAACCAATGAGAATTATCATCTCCACTAGAACGCAACTCCATATTTTGACGATTCTCCTTAAAAACATTTCCTTTTACGCCAAGCACAATTAATACTATTGCAAGCAAAAGTATGATTAACAAAATCAATCGTTTCTTATCCATTAAATGTAGTCCCCGATATGTCTGTCCAACTATCAAAATCAAAATTCAAATAACGTACTGTATCCCCCCATCCATCAAATACCATCAATGTATGTACTGTATTTCCAGAATTATATGCTCGCAAAGTTGCATATCCCTCTGCTGCCATTGAATGCCCCGCACGTTCTCCAGTATCACTGCTAATTATACCACAATGGACAACTGCTATATCTCCTCTATCAATGCAATTAGTGAAAAAATTATAATTGGGACTATAGTCAGTATTTTGTGTTACAGAAACATTCTTTCCAGCACAAAAGTCCACAAATCCAGGTCCAATATTGCCAATAGTTGTTGAACCATATGTTATTCCTCCACTCTCCGATGAAACTGTCGTTCCTGTTGAATCCCAAATATCCATATAATCACCTGCAATATCTGTATAATCAACAGCATTATAATATGCACCACATGCTAATAATGCACTAACTGCACATGCATAATGTCCTGTTACACTTTCTATATACGGCTCATTAAAGGAAATAAATTCTTGAAGATGATTTGTTGAAACAAGCGTGTAGTTTTCATAAACTTCATCAATATCTAGCAAAACCTCATCCCAAGTAGCTGGGTCTTTTCCCCTACTCTCATTCAAGGACAGTACTGTTTTTTCTAATGTTTCACCATAATTCGTTCTAATCTTTCCCAAATTATCAACAATACCATATTCAAACGGAGCTATTTTATATATTTCAGAGGTATTTGCTTTTTCACTAAATACATTTGCTTCACTTTGATAAATCACCTCATATGGATTTGCTGAATTATTACCAAATGAGTATTCTGATATCAAAGATTCACACGTAGTATCAAAAACTACATATCCATATGGTTTGTTTTCTAAATTGTAATTTACAATATATCCAATAGCTTGACCTGTTGTATCATAAAATTTTCTCGGATTATTAGCAACAATATTGCTATTTTCTCCTATTCCCTTTGCAAAACGTTCTGCCATCTGTATCGCCAAATCATCCGTAACATTTACAACAGAAGTATTCTCCGATGCATGGACAGGAACTATTGACATAATAGTCAATATAAAGATTGTCAAAAGTGAAGCAAATCGTTTAAAAATTTTTCTCATAAATATCCTTCCTCCTTAGATTATATATTTACTTTAATATTATATCTTATTCCCTATTTTGTCTATATTTTTTTATGTTTATTTCAAATATTTCATTCTATTTTATTTTTATCAAACTATTTTCAAACAAATCCAAACAAAGAATCTCGGGGCAAATTTCGGTCAAATCAGGATAAATAAATATAACACTTTATATGTAAGTCAATTTTAAAAAAGCCTGTAATTCCGGGCTTTACAACACTTTGTAACACAATATAAACCAGTTCGATAATCCCTCATTCCTTTAGATAACTATAAAACAACGAAACCCGTTAGCCGAAAGGTTAGCGGGTTTTCGCTGTTCCTGCATCTCCCCCAAATGTCTTTTGGGCAAATTTTTCTAAAAGAATATCTGTTGATTTTATTCTTTAAATAATATCTTCCTATAAGTTTTGCAACTTTTCCATTTCTGATTTTGCTTTGTTGTCTGTAAGTTGTATTGGCTTATTACAATCTCCTTCTGCATTTGATAATACTAACATAATTTTCATAGCTGCCACTTATATTTCAAATTACTTGCATATATGGATTCTGACAAAATATCTTGTCATGCAACAATGTGTTTGATAAAATAAGACAAGGCACTACATGAGAATGGTAGGCAGTTAGTCCTTCAACAGGGGGACTGAACCCTCTGATTGCATATATTAATCAATCAAAAAAGTAACCGCCCCTCAGCCAAAGGATTGCGGTTACTTTTTTGTAACTTATTAAATCTGGACTAACCAACTATCAGTAGTGCCTTATTTATATCTATAATATACCACCCGTTAAGCACATTGTAAACATGTAACTTTGTAAATATGTAAACATTTCAAACTGTTTTCGGACTTTTTAACACATTATAATACTATATAAATTAGTTCAATAGTACCTATTTCCTCTTTAGATAACTATTTTTCTTTCATCCAAACTGAAGAGTCAGCGAAACTGCCTTTGAATTTGAACTGTTTAGAAACCATGTTCCAGACACATGAATTGTCACACAGACAATGTCTGAGAGTTTGATGTATTTCCTCTATACTACACGCTTTATTATGTCCCGCAGAAGTTACTTGATTTCTACGGGACATTCTCTTACTTTCTGGCAAAATGTATCTGCCGCAGTTCCTCTACATCATCGCAGATCGGATGCAACGGACACAGATCGCAATCCAGAATAATATTTTTCAAAATATGGTCAAATGCATTTGTGATCTCATCCACCTTTTTCCCCTGTGCGATGAGCTGGTCCATCACCGGAAGCTCCCGTGTGATAAACAGAATCTGGACATGCTTTGCCTGAAATTCTTCTTTATATTTCTGGATCATCAGATTTCCCACGGTCGCAAAGTCCAGTGCTTTTTTCATTGCTTTTTTGCTCACCCGCACCTGTTCTTTTTGATCCATGCTGGACGACAGCATCATGTACCCTTCCGGAATGATCTTAAATTTTGCGAATTCCAGTTTTTTGATCCGCTGGTACGCTTTATCCTGATCTTCGATCGGATCAATCTGGATCCACGTGATCCTGGTAAACGGAACATTCTTTTTGATCTCCGGAAGATCCGGTCCATATAAAAGAATCTTGTCTTCGGGAAGTAACTCTTTCGAAGAGGTCACCGCCTGATAACACGTGGACGGCTGCGAACGGATTCCCAGCTCAAACGCCACTTCTTTTTGAAGCAGGAATTCATTTTCTTTGAGCAGATTCCATGGTTTTGCATGATTCCTGTTCAGCTCTTTTACCGGGAAAGGCTTCAGTAATTCTCTTGTTGTCTCGATAACTTTATCATATACTTGCATAACTAAATGTGATCCTCTACTTTTTTCGTCTCATGATAATGAAGCAGCTTGTCATAAATAAATTCGATCAGCTTGGAATCTGCATTGGTCATATAGATGGTAAACAAAACCGCTGTCACTGCACTCACGGCAAGAAACACTTTTGCAAAAAATCTGACTGTTTTTTTCATCCGGATCGCCCCTTCCTTATAAGTCTAATCCCTTTTGTCTCGCATATTCTGCCGCTCCGAGCGCACCCATCAGCTGCGGATCGATCTTAAGTTCTATGACCTTCATACGGAGCACCTTCTCAATCGCTGCTTTTAATCCTTGATTTTTCGCACATCCGCCCGTCAGTGTGATCGCATCTTTCGCTCCGGCTTTTTTCGCCATTACAAAACAGCGTTTTGCAACCGCCTGCTGAATTCCTGCCGCAATTTCATTCTGCGGTTTTCCTTCTCCGACCAGTGTGATAACCTCAGACTCTGCAAATACCGTACACTGTGCCGTGATCGGGATCACATTTTCCGCTGTAAGACTCAGCTTCGAAAATTCTTCCAGAGACATCTCGAACGCATTCGCCATGGATTCAAAGAAACGCCCTGTACCGGCCGCACATTTGTCATTCATCGCAAATGTTTTCACCGTTCCGTCCGTATCAACCGCAATTCCTTTTACATCCTGTCCGCCGATATCAATGATCGCCCGCACCGACGGATCTGTCACATGCACACCCATTGCATGACAGCTGATCTCGGAAATATTTTCATCTGCCTGCGGTACTTTGTTTCGCCCGTATCCGGTTCCGATCAGATACGTCAGATCGGAAATCTCCTTCAGACCGGCATCCGCGATCGCCTGATCCAGCCCTGCCTTGGCGCTCTGCGCACTGTTGATCTTACTCTTGATCGTATTTGCTGCAACGATCGCCCCGTTTTCATCCAGGATCACCGTTTTCGTATAGGTCGAACCTACATCACATCCCCCGAAATATTTCATCTTTTTCCCTCCTTACCAGGTCAGTTCATCACTATAATCCAGATAGGTCGGATCCAGTGGTTCTTCCCTGAACACCGTTGACATATATTTGTTGACTGCATCGCGCATTGCTTTTCTGGACACGGTTCTCGGATCCATCAGATCATGCTGTACCCAGATCAGATGAATGCCCCGCTCTCTTGCCTGATCTTCAAACAATCCATGAAGACCGCCAAAGTTTTTGCAGGAAACATGATCGTACATGATCACAATATTCGCATTAAATTTCTCGCACATCTTCCAGCACTCATCCAGCGCATTAACATATCCGCCGTTGCTGTGGGAACGCATCATCATCCGCTCATATGCCATTGCCATATCCGTCAGCGCCTGTTCTTTGTCCCCGATATGATAAAAATGATAACTCAGCATACTTTCCATATCGACCAGAGTGCGAATTCCCCACGTATGTTCCGCCCAGGTTGTAAAATGGGTGTAGTAATGTGCCGGACAGCACCATACAATGGCGCGGTATTTATAATCTCTTCTGTCTGCTTCCCGGTCTTCCTCATACCCTTTAAGCATCATCTTCGTCACTTTTTCATCCTGCTTTGTCATAAACGAATCCAGACATGCCGCTGTCTGGAATTCATACTCTCTCTGAAGGGACAGCGCACTTCCTATGACCTGCGGATAAGGCGTACAGTTGACATCCCATTTGTCCAGCATGCACTGTGTTGTCTTATTATATTCTTCTGCCTTTTTCCAGAATGCATCCCAGTCCCACTTCACGTCGTAAGTCTCTTCGATAAACCGAATACAGTTCTTCAGATCCTTGACTGCATACGCATTCGTCTCCGGTTCATTAAACCGCTGCGGCGGGGTCAGCGTAAAGCTCGGCAGTTTTTTCATATAGCGGTCCATAAACAGAGCCGCGCCGAGAGATCCGTCACACGGCATAGAACTTGTGATAAAAGAACTCCCCACCTGCGGATAGTCATCCACAATCGCACATCCAACCTCTGCGGATGGAAGCGGACACACATCTGCCGCCAGTCCCATACGCTCTGCCGCATCTACATACATAATATTTGCGTTCTGATCAACCTCTCCCGGAAGGCAGACCGGTGACATGGCAATATCGATCCAGTCCAGCATCGGAAAACCTGCCATAATGATCGACGGGGTCATCTCGTCAAACATCACCGTCTTTGCACGTAATTTTGCAGCCCGTTTATTATTTGGTGAATTGAGATTCTCATCTCGTTCAATGATCTTGGCGATCACATCTACCGAGTTATGTACCACTCCGTAAAACTGTTCCTGCGTATAACGGAGCTGTTTTCCGCGCAGTCCCAGCTTATGGCGGTCCAGCATATTCGCCACCGTCAGATAAGAAGCCATCCATGGGTAACGCACAAAGGATTTCGTCAGCGCCACCGGATGCTTTCCGAGTGTCACTGCCATATATCCATATACCTTCAGCCAGGAGGCAAAATCATACGCTGTATCTCTTACCCCTTTCCACTCCCTCTGGTTCAGAGAACGGTACCCTTCCGTATAGTAATCTCCAAGCCCTTCATTATGCAGCTTTACCCTTGGTTTTGCATAATGCCTGACATCCTTTACAATCCCCGGAAGTGCTTGTTTCAACTTCTGGATTTTTGTTCCTCGTCTCATTTTCCGGCCTCCTCTCTGCGCGCTTTGATCTTCTTGATTTCCAGACTCTCCACAAATGCCTGTACCCGGGTTCGAAGCTGTCCGCTTGATTTTGCCTGATACGGCCGGTCAATTGATAAGGTCGGTATCTTATATTCTTCGGCAAGAACATGACTCTGCAGTGTTCTCTCAAAAGACCAGTAGGAACAGAATTTCATCTGCTCATAAATAATACCGTCTGCATGATATTCCTCCACCAGTTTCGCCGCCTGATCCTGTCTGTACTTGATCTTATTTGGCGTGACATACCTCGGACAGGAGGTCTGATCAATATTGATCCGCACAATCTGAGTGAGCACATCCTCCGTATCATTTAATACAATTTCCTGACGGCCCGGGATCGATCCATAACAGAACCGGTCTGCGGCAACATAAGCACCGCTGTCTTCCACCAGTTCGATCATATCCGGATCATCGATCTCTCCGCCCACGATCACAACTCTTGCACGGAATTTTGATTTTTTATCCGGCTCCCTGTGTTTGAGTTCCTCCAGTGTTTCATACAATTTATCCAGGATCAGATCTTTTGGACAGACATAGGTTGCAAGAACAATCTTGTGAAATTCTGCGCCTGTGATCACCGGATTTTCTGCTTTTCGCATTTCTCCCATCTCAGAAATGATCCTGCAGATCTCATTGTGCTTCTCCACAGCTTTTCTCATCGCCGCATCGGATATATCCGTTCCATACCGTTCATGCAGCGGTTCCAGCACCTTTCTTCGCAGCTGCTCTACCACATGCTCCACCGTGATTTCTTCATCTTTTCCCGGCACATCCACATAGCTGATAAAGAAATTCTTTTTCTCTTTCCCCTGGATCTCCAGCAGTTCCATATTTTCATAACACCGGTTCATGCATTCACAGATATCAACCCCGGCAATCGCATCCAGAAACTGAAATCCGCCCTCGATTGCCCGTTCCAGCAATGATCTGGAAAATTCGCAGGCACTGCTTGCCAGATAATACGTTGCAATCTCTGTAGAACCCATATACGGAGCCCGCAGTCTGACAGAAAAACAGTGGTCCAGATTCAGCAGCACTTCCGGGATATGAAAACAGGTGAACCCAACGGCGACCCGGTTCTCCTTCTGCGCTTCCCGGACCAGATCGTTACAGGCACTGTCCAGTAACTTTTCAAAATAGATCATATGTTTTAGATCTTTCATAACAGCCCTCCTGACACTTACGGCAGAATGCCGAACTTCTGCATTGCATCCCGCACATTGACTACCACAGGTGATTCTTCCGGAAGCTCCATAATGCTGCGTCCTTCAAAATCATACAATGCCAGTTTTTTGTCTGACGGGATCGCTGCCAAAAGCTCCAGACCTCTGGTATACAGTCTTTCGATCATCGCCGGGTCCTCCACCCGGTTCACGATCAGACCGATGCGGTCATATTTCACCAACTCCATTGCAACATTTTCAATTGTCTTGATGACTTCCAATCCCTTTTTACTGGTATCCGAGATCAAAAGCAGATGGGTCACTTTCTCCATTACACGGCGATTGATCTGCTCAATGCCTGCCTCTCCGTCAATGACCACATAATCAAACTGCTCTGAGATCATCGTGATCACTTCTTTTAAATATGAATTGATGCGGCAATAACATCCGGCTGACTCCGGACGTCCGATTGCAAGAAACGCAAAACCTTCTTTTTCGACGATTGCCTCTGCGATCTTATACCTGGACTCAGACAACAATTCCATTGCTTCCTTTGTATTTCCATCCTCCACATTCGCAACAATTTCGTTTCGAATGTCATCCAGCGTCAGTTTGGGCTCAATTCCCAGTGCTGTAGCCAGACCAATCGCCGGATCTGCATCAATGGCAAGGATCTTTTCCTCCGGAAATTCCTCAACCAGAAGCTTTACAAGAGCTGCGGAAATAGAAGTCTTTCCCACGCCCCCTTTTCCGGTCAATGCGATAATTTTTGTCTCTCTGCTCATACCTTTTCTTCCTTTCCACTAAATCCGCACTGCAAGATGATATGCACCGCGTACTGCCTCCAGAACTCTTCCTGCCCGGCTGCTGTCTCCAATGTTATAAATCTCTTTTGCCAGATGTTCTTCTCCCGCTTCAAAGAAAAATGTCTCATCCGCTTTTCCCCCCATTGCCAACACGATCAGATCTGCCGGAATCTTCTTCTCCACGATTTCTTCTTTGATTGCTTTCTCCATCGGGTTCGGAATATTCGGAGGAAGCAGCGGCTGCCAGGTATTATACGGATCCGGCACAGTTTGGGACTGATTCTGTTCCACATAAACGCCGTCTTTTGCAAGCGCTTTTACCTTTGTACAGTTATACAGCCGCACCCCTGATTTTTCCAGATAATGAAGCAAATGTCCTCGGTTTGCTGTACAGACCCCCATCATAAAATGAGGCAGCATTTCCAGAACCGTAACGTTCTTTCCATATTCATTTGCCAGCCAGTGTGCAGTCTCACAGCCTACCACTCCACCGCCTACGATCACGATATTATTTGCACCTTCCGCTTTTTCCGGATGTTCCAGAAGGTCTGTTCCAAGGATTAGATTTGCCTCCTCTCTGCCTTCAAACGGCGGAAAGATTTCCTTTGTTCCATACGCAAAAATAACTGAATCATATACTTTTTCTTTTAGAAGTTCTGCAGTCACCGTTGTATTTTTATGTACCTGAAGCTGATACTGCTCCTGACAAAGCTCCACCTGTTTCTCAAGGTATGCCAGATAGTTGCGCAGGTCAAATTTGATCTTCGGAATACTTCCTACAGCAATCTTGCCGCCCAGCTTCTCTGATTTTTCATACAAGGTTACGTTGTGTCCGCGTTTTGCCGCGATCAATGCAAATGTAATTCCTGCCGGCCCGCCTCCCACAACAGCAATGTTTTTCTTTTTCTCAGCCGGTGTAAAGGTTTCCGGAAAACGTTCCTCGAATCCGGTTCGCGGATTAACTGCACACTGAGGATGCCCTCCCAGAATAAACTCATTAACGCAGCCTTCCTGACAGCCGATACACGGCCGGATCTCCTCCACATTGCCGGCAAACGCCTTGTTGCACCAGTCCGGATCTGCAAGCAGTGGTCTGGCAAGCATCACCATGTCGCAGTCACCATCCCGGATCGCTTTTTCTGCGATATCCGGATACCCCAGTTTTCCGACTGCAACAACCGGAACGTCCACTCCGGTATTCGATTTGATACGATTTCTGCGGAAGAATTCTTTTGCGATCTTGGACATATCAAGGAAACATCCCGCCGGCATTCCCTCCGGTGGATGCGGCAGCCACCAGTTGTCATAGCAGCCCAGATCCACATCAAACAGATCCACTCCGGCACGGACCAGTTTCGCCATATAATGCAGGGTATCCTTAATCGTTCTTCCATTTTTAAACCGCTTCAGACTGCTGACTTCATTCATCCGTTCCTGATATGTTTCGTTCAGTGCCAGTGAGAGGTCAATCCGATACATGATCGGGAAGGAATCTCCCGCCCTCTTTCGAATCTCACGGATGATATCAAGCCCAAACATTTCATAATCTTTATAGCGTCCCATCTGTCTTCTGTTAAATGCCGGATTCGTCATCTGTTCCAGCAGATATCCTTCATGCCCATGCAGGTAGATACCGTCTAATCCCATCTCTTTTGCATCTGCTGCCGCCTGCCCGCAGTTTTTTACAATTTTTTTCAAATTGGCATCTGTCAGCGGAATACATGGAAGCTGCGGAATATAAAAGCTCGGATTCACGGACGCAGAAACCGGAATCTTATGTTTTGTCATCACACAAGTCGGTGGTCCTACTCTTCCAAGTCCCGGTGTAATCTGAATAAAGATTTTACTTCCATACGCATGTACTCCCTGTGCAAGATCTCTCCAACCTGCAAACACTGTTCTGGCATGATCGATTCTCGGAAACAGTGACAGATCATCCACCTCTGTCACCGTCGGATCGATTCCGTGACTGACCGGAATCAGCCCTGTTGTCAAAAGCCCTGTCCCCCCTTTTGCACGAGCGAAAAAGTACTGAAGCATCTTGTCATTGGGACGTCCTGACTCTTCACACATATTCAGATTCCCCATCGGTCCCATTACCACGCGGTTTTTGATCATAGTCTTATTCACCTGAATCGGAGAAAACAGGGCCTGATACGGATACAATTCCTTCGTCATCTCCCCGGAGCTCATCCTGCAGTTTTCTTTTTCCTGTTTCACCCAATCCCCATAGGTTTCTTCCAGTCTGACTAACTTTTCATCGCATTTCAATGTTTTTGCACCTCCTGTTTTACGACATCTTTTACCCAAACTAATTTTGAGCATTTTGCACTAAAATCATATTTCAATTATATCATTTCAGTGCAAAACAAACAACTCAAAAAAAGACCCGAAAGGGAGTATATCACTTCCACTTTCAGGTCTTCTCTATTATTTATTTACGGATCATCTCCATATATGGCAGTACTTCATATCCTGCTTTTTTATAGACATGAACTGCTCTTTCATTTTCTTCTTCCACTTTCAGGCGAACTACCACGTCTGCGTATTTTTCTTCTATATATTCAAAAAACTTACTTCCGATACCAAGTCCTCTGCTTTCTGGCTTCATATACAGATCTTCGATCCAGACACACTGCTTTCCAAACTCTGTGGAAAAGCTTTTGGCTGCCATGGCATACCCCAAAAGCTGCCCTTCATTTTCAAACACATATCCTTCCAGATATGGACTCCCTTCTATGCATGTTCTGATATCATTCTCAAAAATCTCATCCGATCCATTACTCTGCACTGCGGGAGATGCGTAAAATACCCGCATCATATCCAATACTTCCTGTTTATCCTGTTCCATCATATTTCTAATTGTAAATTCCATCACTGTCCATCCTTTTCTTTATTCTGCCAATACGCTCTTATGCCGTTTCAGATATTTTCCGTCTCCTTTTTTACCTAAGAACTGATTCTCTTTCACGATCACATGCCCTCTCTGCATGACCAGTTCAATCTCACCTTTCACTGCCATCCCCTCATAACAGGTATAATCTACTGCACTGTGCATATCCGCATGTGTCAGTATGCGCTCTTTCTCCGGATTTAAGAGAATCAGATCCGCATCTGAACCCGGCAGCAGAGTTCCCTTCTGCGGATATAATCCATACATCCGGCTAGGATTCGTACACAGATAATGCACCATCTGCGGCAGTGTAATTCTGCCTTTCATCACACCCTCAGAGAACAGAATGCGCATCCGCTCTTCAACTCCCGGTGCACCGTTTGGACAAGCTGTAAAATCCTGCGCTCCTGCCTGCTTTTCTTTCCCAAAGTGAAACGGGCAGTGATCTGTTGCCACAACATCGATCACACCATCCTTTAATGCCTGCCATAATGCATCCTGATCCTCTTTTTTGCGAAGCGGCGGAGACATGATCGCTTTCAGCCCTTCCTTGGGATCTTCATACATCTCATCCGTGAGAGTCAGATATTGCGTACAGGTCTCCACTGCAAAATTCTTCTGGTGGGATGCCCGCGCTTTCATAACCTCCATCAGCCCTTCTTTGCTGGACAAATGTACAATATACAGCGGTGCATCACCTGCCATGGCTGCCAGATGCAGCAGACGGTCCACTGCCTCCGCCTCACAACGCGCCGGTCTGCTGAGCGGATGATACTTTGGCTCTGTACATCCCGACTCGCGGTATGTCTTCCTAAGATAATTGATCACACCATCATTCTCGCAGTGCACTGCGATCACTATCCCGTCCTTTTTTGCTTCTTTGAGTACCTGAAAAATCTCGTCATCAGTCAACATGTCATCATATGTCGTATATACCTTAAAACTTGTAATTCCATCATTTTCGGCAATCTCTTTCATCTCCCCCAGTATGGATGCATTGACATGCTGGATCACCCCATGAAATCCATAATCAATGACTGATTTCCCATCTGCCAGACGATGATATTCTTCCACCTGATGCCACAGGCTGCATCCCTTCGGGCCGAACGCCATGTGATCCACGATCGTCGTTGTTCCTCCACAGGCTGCTGCCACCGTTCCATCATAAAAATCATCCACTGCACGATACTTTCCTGACTGCAGATCCATATGCGTATGTACGTCCACACCCCCCGGGATCACATATCTGCCTGTGGCATCGATCACCTCGGCATCCTCCTCTTCCAAAACTGTTCCTATGGACTTTATTTTTTCATCTTCGATCAGAATATCCCCCTGAAATACCTGCGACTCTGTTGCGATCATACCATTTTTTACTAATAATTTCATAGGACTCCTCCTTTTTCCGGCATTTCTATCTGTTCATTTGATATTTATAGAATACTCTTATCAGCACATGAATTCAACCTGATTTCTGAAATATTTTCAGATGTCTAAATTTCTTTTAGCTTCTGTTTTCTTTTTATGATATAATGAGCGTTAACGAATCATGATATCATAGAAGACGATTACACATTTATCAGGAGAGGATGTAAACAATGGGATACTCTTTAGATCTATTAAAACAAATTGCGCACGGACTTGCACAGCAGTTCAGTGATTCCTGCGAAATCGTGATCCACGATGTACGCCATGGAATCGAAAACACAATCTTATATATTGAAAACGGACATGTCACTGACCGAAAATCCGGTGACAGTGCATCCAATGTCGTACTGGAAGCGATCAAAGCCGATCCGTCCACACTGCAGGATCAGTACGCTTATCTGACAAAAACAAATGACGGACGTCTGCTGAAGTCTTCGACCTTTTACATTAAGGACGAATCCGGAACGCTTGCCTATATTTTTTCTATCAATTATGATATTACCGCACTGGCTGCAGCGGATCAGTTTCTGCAGTCCTTTATCCAGACACAGAATCCCGCCGAGCCATCCGCTTCCCGCAGTGCAACCCCTCAGATTACGCACAATGTCACCGAGCTTCTGGATACCCTGATCGAACAGGCTATCTCCAATATCGGGAAACCGGCAGCACTGATGACAAAAGACGAAAAAATCAAAGTGGTTCAGTATTTAAATGATGCCGGCGCTTTTCTGATCACGAAGTCCGGAGATAAGGTAGCTTCTATACTCGGCATCTCAAAATTCACATTATATAACTATATGGATGCCGGTAAATAAAAATCTGCTGAAAGTGCAACGTTGAAACACTTTCAGCGGATTCTGATTATACTTCCATCTTACTCTGCATCCATTCGTATAAATCCTGATATACCTGCTCCCGATCTGTTTCATTCAAAATCTCATGTCGGTCTCCGGCATACAGCCGCAAAGTCACATCCTGTATTCCGGCCGCCCGATACTTCTCATAGATCTTTCTGACACCTTTGCCGAATCCTCCGACCGGATCGTCCGAACCAGACACCATAAAAATCGGCAGCGTCTTCGGTATCATGTAGATGCTTTCCCGCTTCTGCGTCTGCTGAATTCCGCAGAACATCTGATAGTAGGCATTTACTGTAAATACAAACGAACACAGCGGATCGGAAACATACTGATCCAGCTTTTCCGTATCACTGGTCACCCAGTCTGCCCTCGTCCTTGCCGGCTTGAATTTTTTACAGAAAGGTCCATTCACCATCTTGTCTACCAGCTTGCTTCGATAATGCCATCCTTTTAAAACTGCCAGTATCCTGCACAGATCTTTTCCAATCTTGAGTTCCGTCTTATTCTGCTCTGACATGGTCCCCATGATGATTGCCCCACTGAGTCCATTGCCATACATCTGAATATATTGTCTCAGCAGAGACGATCCCATGCTGTGCCCAAGCATAAAATAAGGCACATCCGGATATTTTTTCATCGTTCGCTGTCTCAATGTATGTAAATCCCCAAGGACACATGCATTCCCATATTTTTCATTAAAAAATCCATACTCTGATTTGCTCTGTACTGACTTTCCATGCCCCAGATGATCGTTGCCGACTACATAAAATCCTTTTTCGCAGAGATATTCTGCAAACTCCGAATATCTGTCAACATACTCAACCATCCCGTGACTCAACTGCAAGACTGCCTTTACCTGTCCTTCCGGTTTCCATTCAATTGTATGAATCTCTGTATTTCCATCTTTGGATGGAAAGTAAAATTCATCTTTCATCTTTCTCTCTACCTGTCATCTAATTTTATATATTCCCGATGAGGAGCCAGCGGCTTATATGCCGGACGGATGATCTTATCCGCATTCTTCAGCTCTTCCAGACGGTGTGCACTCCATCCTACAATACGTGCAGCCGCAAAGATCGGTGTATACAGTGACGGAGGAAGATCCAGCATACTGTACACCAGACCACTGTAAAAGTCCACATTCGCACTGACACCTTTGTAAATCTTGCGCTTCTCGGCGATTACTTCCGGAGCCATATGCTCTACCTTCTCATAAAGCGCATACTCTGCCTCGCAGCCTTTCTCCTGTGCAAGCTGCTTTACAAACGCACGAAATACATCTGCACGAGGATCAGAAATGGAATAAACCGCATGTCCCATTCCGTAGATCAGACCTTTTTTATCAAAGGCTTTCTTATCCAACAGTGCTTCCAGATACTGACGGATCTGCTCTTCATCAGTCCAGTCTGTCAGTGTTGCCTTCATATCCTCAAACATCTGTGTCACTTTTACATTCGCACCGCCATGCTTCGGTCCTTTCAGGGAAGCCATCGCTGCTGTAATCGTAGAATACGTATCGGTACCGGAAGAAGTAACTACATGAGTCGTAAAGGTGGAGTTATTACCACCGCCATGATCCATATGAAGCACAAGTGCCATATCCAGGATCTCTGCCTCAAGCGCTGTATACTTTCTGTCTTCACGAAGCATCATCAGGATATTCTCCGCTGCGGAAAGCTCCGGATGAGGTGCATAAATATAAAGATCCTCACCTCTTCTGTAATTATATGCATGGTAGGCATATACCATAAACATTGGGAACTGACTGATCAGATTCAGACACTGACGAAGTACGTTCGGAATCGAAATATCATCCGCTTTGTCATCGTATGTATACATACTCAGGATATAGCGGGAAATGTTGTTCATCATATCACTGCTCGGCGCTTTCATGATTACATCCCGTACAAAGTTCGGCGGAAGTGTCCGGCGCTCTGCGATCATGGCACGAAATTCATCCAGCTGCACCTTTGTCGGAAGTTCTCCAAACAAAAGGAGATATGTTGTCTCTTCAAATCCCGGGTGCTCTGCTTTTAAAAATCCGCCGATCAGCTCTTTGATATTATATCCACGGTAGTAGAGGCTTCCTTCACACGGAACTTCTTTGCCGTCTACGACTTTGGTATTTACAATATCTGAAATGTTGGTCAGACCTGCAAGTACACCTTTTCCATTTAAATCACGAAGACCTCTCTTCACCTCATACTTGGTATACAGTTCTTTGTCAATCGCTGTATTCGTCTCACAAATATGTGCCAGCTCCTGAATCTTGGGTGTATTTTCAAAAATGATGTTCTCAATGTCTCTCTGCATATAGCCTCTCCTTCCGTCATTTGTTTTATATTTCTTTATTATACTAAAGATTTTGCTCCTATACAATTAACTGTGTATTAAATATTTATGAACTATTGCTGTTTATTCTGTTTGGACCTGCACAGAAATCATTATGCGATTTGATCACTTAAATAGTTCGCAAGCTCTGCAAATTCTTCCAGAGTCAGGGCTTCTCCACGGATACTCGCGCCTCTGCCGAGATGTCCGATCGCCGCTTCGATCTGCTCCTTCGTAAAATCCAGCTCCGGTGAATTCTTCAGGCCATTCGCAAGCGTTTTTCTTCTCTGATTGAACGAAGCCCGGATGATCCGAAACATCAGTTTTTCATCTTTTACCTGCACCGGTGGTTCTTCATATCTGTCAAGACGGATGACTGCAGAACCGACCTTCGGGCGCGGCATAAAACAGTTCGGCGGTACATTGGCTACAATATATGGTTTTGCGTAATACTGGACCGCAAGTGACAGCGCTCCGTAATCCTTCGTTCCCGGTCCTACCTGCATCCGATCTGCTACTTCTTTCTGAACCATGACTGTAATACTCTTCATTGGAACATGATTTTCAAACAATCCCATGATGATCGGAGTCGTAATATAATATGGAAGATTTGCCACAACTTTGATCGGCTTTCCTTCATTCTCCTGTTTTGCAAGCTCAGCAATATCCACTTTTAACACATCCTCATTGATGACCTGCACATTGTCATAGCCATCCAGAGTATCCTCCAGAATCGGAATCAATGCCTTATCGATCTCTACTGCCGCTACCTTTCCCGCAGCGCATGCCAGATACTGTGTCATCGTTCCGATTCCCGGTCCAATCTCCAGCACAAAATCATCCTTAGTAATCTCTGCAGATCCGATGATCTTATCCAGTACATGCGTATCTATCAGGAAATTCTGTCCGAATTTTTTCTGAAACACAAAGTTATACTTCTGAAGCACCGCGATCGTATTCTGCGGATTTCCAAGTGTTGGTTCTTTCATCTGCACACCTCTTTCTCTACTTTTTGAAACGATATAATTTTTTTGCATTTTCTGTTGTCTGTCTTACAACCTCTTCGTAAGAAATTCCCTTTAATCCTGCGATCTCTTCTGCAACATACACAAGATTCAGGGAACTGTTACGTTTTCCACGATTCGGAACAGGAGCCAGATACGGGCTGTCCGTCTCAAGAACCAGTGACTCCAAAGGGATCTCCTGCACCACTTCTTTTAATTTCTTTGCATTTTTAAAGGTTACGACACCACCGATTCCAAGATAAAATCCCATCTTTACATACTCTTTCGCCTGCTCCGGGGAATAGGAAAAACAATGGATCACACCGCTTAATTCTCCTGCATACTGCTTCATAATCTCCATCGTATCTGCGGCTGCTTCCCGGCTGTGAATGATCACCGGCAAATCCAGTTGTCTCGCAAGTTCCAGCTGCCGGATAAACCACATTTTCTGTAAATCCCGGTTCTCCTTATCCCAGTAATAATCCAGTCCGATCTCTCCGACAGCGACCATCTTTTCCCTGGCAAGCAGTTGTTCCATCCGCTTCATCTTCTCCTCGTCCAGTTCACCCACTTCGTCCGGATGTACCCCGATCGCACCGTAAATGAACGGATATCTGTCTGTCAGCTGCTCAATCTTGTCCCAGGACGCAATATCAGAACCTGCATCTACGATCAGCTCTACGCCATTTTCCCGCATAGAACCAAGCAATTCTTCTCTGTCTTCTTCAAACTGTCTGTCATCATAATGTGCATGTGTATCAAAAATCATCTGCATTTAACCTCTTTTCGCGGATATACGGAAAAAGGAGAGAATCTGTCTTGTTTTCTCTCCTCTTTCCTTACCGTTTTCTATTTAAAATAATACCATACTGCCTGAAAATGTTCAATGCAGGACTCTCAATTATCTCACATGATTTACGAAATCGGACGCACGTTTCTACAGATTATCAAAGATATCAAACTGAGTCAGGCATACTAGGCGCTACGTGAGACCACACTTAGTATCCCTGCAATCTGCGAACTGGTTTGACATGAAAGCCTGGAACATTTTATGTGGATATTCCCAGTCGCCCATTGACCCTACTTCCAATATTTTTCCACTTCCTGTGCTGCTTCCTGTGAAGAAATGTGAAACTTTTCCTGAACTTTTCCACATATCACTTCTTTTTCCAGTTCCATTTCCTGAAGCAGCTCCACAACAGCCTGTATGCCTTCTTGTCTACCTTCTTGTCTGCCTTCACGTCGTCCCTCTTTTAGACCGGTGTTTTTATAAACCGTGGAAAAATACTGGTGATCCCGAATCGCACGCTCTCTCTCCTCATATTCCAGACGCTTTTCCTCATCTGCGCTGATCCGATTCAGATCCTCATATGCCTTCTTAATGTATTCACTTTTTTCTGCTGCCATTTCAAATTCCTCCTCTGTCTCTGCATTGATGAACTGAAGCCATTTCAGCAGCTCTGTCTCGGGATAATCATGTTTTGCCAGCTTCGGAAGTTCCAGTGTATGAATCTCAAATTTATCACTATACAACTTCCTGCCCTTATCTGACCAGAAATGAAAACGGGAATAATATTCTTCATCATCAAACATTATAAAATTCAGAATCCCCAGCTTATCGTCTTTATCCTTCTGACGCAAATGGGACGGCAAAATCTTACTCTCATTGATTTCCTTCGGATTGATCCCAAGTACTGCTGCCAGAAATGCGTTACGCACCTCTTCGTCTTCCATCAGTTCTTTAAAACAGAAATCTACTTTTGGCTTCATTAAAAATTGTGTTGGTTTTTTATTCTCCATACATGCTCCTCCTTTGTTCTGATGGAATTTAAAATATTTCGATGAGCATGTACTTGTATTTCTGATTTTATTATATCCTTTGACGCGATGTTTCACAATCGCAAATACAGACAAACTCCCGCTCTTTAGTTACTGTTCACCCCAATCAATAACTTCTTTTATCCATCTCTTTACTCTTTATCTGGGAATAATTTTTTGAATGGCAGTCTCTCTGCCATATTTGAAAATTGAAAGGGATTCCTTTCAAGATGAATTTTATTATACTTGAAATTTTTTGAGGATACAATTAAATTTTTATAAAGATCCTCTAAAAAATTTCATACATAAAAGACCAGATATCAAGTACAGCAAGTATACCTTGATATCTGGCCTTTGAAATTATCTCCTCTTACAACACCACATCATCCACTTTTTCAAAATTATCCAACCGATACGACTCCACTGTCGCCTCTGTCACCAGATAAAATCTGTCTCCCGCGTACAAGCCTCTCACTTCTGAATATCCGCTCAGCTTTTTCTCAAATACACAGGTAAATCCTTTTTCTTTATCATAGGAATAAATGTAGTATTCCTGCTGTTCTTTGTATCCCGGGAATCCAATCAGGTTCTTCTCCGTATCTACAAACGCTGCCCGGTAATTATAAGATACATCTGTTGAATAGCACTCCTCCAGCACTGTTTTCGCAACTTCTTTTACGTCTTTCGGATCCGAAATATCAAACATAGACAGTTTTACACCATTCACTGTTGTCCCATCTTCCTCCACATCCATTCCGATTCCAAGAAGCAGCCCGTCTCCATACGGATGCAGATAATCAGAAAATCCCGGTATCTTCAGTTCGCCCAGTACTTTCGGCTTTTTCGGATCAGACAGATCTACGGAAAAGAGTGGATCAACTTGCTTGTAAGTTACAAAATAACAGGTATCTCCCATAAATCTTGCTGAATATACTCTTTCATCTTCTGCCAGATTATCCAGTTTTCCTGTTTCTTTCAAGTCTTTATCTAAAATATAAAGTGCATTTGTAGAATCTGCTCCCTGACTGCCTGTATTGCTTGCACTATCCGTCCTCAGTAATGGATTCACACCGCCGGATGTATCATCATTTTCACGGATTGTGGTCACAACCCGCAGATATCCGTTGTATTCATCAATACTAAAAGAATCATTGACCATACCATCGATCACAACATCGCCCGTTCCATCCAGCTCTCCATTTTTATAAGAAACTTTTCGAATCTCTGTCTGTGTCACCGGAGAGACTTTTGCGTCATAGATTGTGTCATACACATAAATATTATTCTCACTTACATAGCACTGACTGCCATCTCCGAAGAATGCCAGGTGATCGATCTGCTCTGTCGGGTCTTTCAGACTGAATGAAGTCACTACTGTATAAACTCGTCCCTTTTCCTGCTGCGGAAGTAAAATATAACTGCTGTCCATCACTTTCCCCTGCACTTCCGGTACATAACTGCTGACATCATTCTTTGACCCGGAAATATCGGCATAGAACGTACTAAGCAGATACACGTAATCTCCGGATACACGCATAGTATGGAAACTTCCGCTCTGTGACATCTCTCCCAAAGATTTTGGCTTTTCCGGATTGCTCACATCAAAAACTTCCGCCACAGTATGTGTCACACTTCTGACGACTCCCTGACTGTCTGTCTCATCGGTGGTTCTCGCATACACACAGACCAGTTTTTCATCTTTTAAATAAATCTCGATCAGATAATCATTTGCATCCATGGAAATGGTTCCTACTTGCTTCATCTCTTCAGATTCAATATTCAGGATCTGCACCTTATCCATGCTCATGATATACAGATACTTTCCGTCCGTCTTGACGACATCACCTTCACCGACCCCCTCTGTCCGCACATTCGTATCGGAATGTGATACAGCCTGATCAGCGACTGCTTTCTCCCCTGTATAAAGAGCCGCTCCATCAGCTCCCCCTGTGCCATACATGATCTCTTCCTCTTCTGCCGCTGCCTGAACGTACTTGTAAATCTGATCATAATCCTTCGCACTTGCCAACGCAGCAGTCGACTCAGCGACTGTATCGTCTGCAGCCTTTTCCGCTGCTTTTTGTGCTTCCTTATCCTGCATCATTCCACGTCCGGAAAGTGCAACTACCCCCACAACAAGACAACAACATGCCGCTGCTGCCACAATTCCATAAACTGGTGTCCGTTTTTTCTTTTTCTGTGCCAGTTTCTTTTCAATATTCTCAGGTTTTAAAGAATCAGGCACTTCCATCCCCTCTGCTGACTGCACAATCTTGTCTTTTATTTCCTCTTCTGTAAAATGTCTGTCTCTTTTATTTTCCATCCTTATACCTCCACTTCCTGAAGAACCACTCGCATCTTCTCCAGAGCTCTCTTTTTTCTGGAACGAACCGTAACCGGATTCATATCCAGCATCTGACCGATCTCATCACTTTGATATCCTCCAAATACTGAAAATGAAACAATCAGACGTTCTTCATCATCCAGTTTCCAGAATGCACTCTTTACATCCTGTGAGACAGCATAGTCTGACTCTTTTGATGGATAAGTCTCATCCAACTCATGTGTCTGGGCTCTCTTTCGAAACTGGTTCTTACAATGATTGCTCAATATGGTAAAGATCCAGCTTCTGAAAGACTCCTCCTTTTTGAGACTGGATATCTTTTCATAAGCTGTCACCACAGTATCACTGACTGCATCCTCCGCCTCCTGCGGATGCTTCAGAGTATAGAGTGCAAATTTATAAAGTTCCACATAGATTCTGGAATACAACTCCGAAAACGCTTTGACGTCCCCGCGCTTTGCACGTCGTATCAGAACTGCTTCCGCACTTTTTTGATAATCGTACATCCGCATCCCCTCTCTTTCTTTTTTGTTTGTGTTACTGTTCACAATAACTCTTTTGTCACACATAAGAGTCTTTCAAGTGAAGTTTTGTTGCATGGAAAATAAAAAATCAGGGAGATTTTTTGTTTCTCCCTGATTTTTTCATCTGTTTAATCTCTAACCTCTATAGTAATTGATCAGACAGCCCTTCAAAATAATCTCTCTTTCGGCATCTGTCAGATCACCCAGACGGAACTCTACTTCTTTCAGTTCATCTCCTACAACATAGGCCTTGATCACATCTGCCTTTTCTTCTACTGCGTTTCTCACATCCGGAATGAAGATATAGTCATCATTCTTAAATGGAAGTGCTTTGTCATCCGCATCTGTCAGAAGCGGCAGCATTCCCCAGTTGATCAGGTTTGAACGATAACGTTTTGTAGCATACTCGTTGGCAATGTTTGCCCATCCGCCCAGTACTTTCTGGCAGGATGCAGCCTGTTCACGTGCAGAACCGTCTCCCGGTTTCACTGCAAAGATCGTACTTCCGACTCCTACATTTCCTTCTCCGACCTGTGGGAATTTCTCCTGAACCTTCGCCATGACCGGTTTTAATTCTTCCAGCACCTCAAGCGGACATTTTCCTGCTTCGATCGCCTTCTGTGCTGCCTGTACTTCTTTGGCGCGTCCTACATATGCAGGATCTTTTCTGGAAAGTGCAAATTCTGCCAGTCCCAGCGGATTCGAACGATAAGAAGAAGTCTCACCGGACGGAATCAGTTCATCTGTTGTCGTAACAGGATCGTGGATCTCAGATACAACCTTAAGAACCAGATTCTGTGGAAGTGCTGACATTTCCGGCCAGTCTTTGATATTCGGACCAAACTTGATCTCTACACTTGGATCTGCCACGCCCTTGCTGTCAAATACACGATTTGCATAAATGTTCTGATCAAAGTGATATTTCTGTCCCTTGTACTCGACATCCATTGCTGTCGCCGGTGTCAGGAATCCTTTGTTTGCCGCTGTTGCCGCAATCGAACGGGCATCCATCAATGCAACAGAAGAAATCTGACCGTTCTGCAGCTTGGAACCTTCTCTGTTCGGGAAGTTTCTTGTTGTATGACGGATTGAGAACGCATTGTTTGCAGGCGTATCTCCGGCACCAAAGCATGGTCCGCAGAATGCAGTCTTCACAACGGTTCCTGCCTCCATCAGATCTGCGATCGCTCCATTTTTCACAAGTTCCATATAAATCGGTGTACTTGCCGGATACACGCTGAATGTAAATTCATCCGCACCGATATTTCTTCCTTTGATGATGTCCGCTGCCGCACAGATGTTTTCAAATCCACCGCCTGCACAACCGGCAATAATTCCCTGATCTACATACAGTTTTCCATTCACGATCTTGCTCTGGAGAGAGTAATCTACTGCTCCATCCAGACTGATCAGCGCTTTCTTCTCAACTTCGTGAAGAATGTCTGCCAGGTTTGCATTTACTTCATCGATCGTATAGACATTGCTCGGATGGAACGGCATCGCGATCATTGGTTTGATCTCACTCATATTGACATAAACCATTCCATCATAGTAAGTCACTGCTCCTGGATTCAGTTCTTTGTATCCTTCGCTTCTTCCGTGGATCTCATAGAATTCCTGAATCTTCTCATCTGTTTTCCAGATAGAAGACAGACAAGTTGTCTCTGTTGTCATAACATCGATTCCGATTCGGTAATCTGCGCTCAGTTTTGAGACTCCAGGTCCGACAAACTCCATGACTTTATTGTTCACATATCCATTTGCAAATGTAGCTCCGATAATCGCCAGAGCAACATCCTGAGGTCCGACTCCTTTTGCCGGCTCTCCATCCAGATAGATTCCGATCACTTCTGGTTTCTTGATGTCATATGTCTTATTCAAAAGCTGTTTTACAAGCTCCGGTCCGCCTTCTCCCATTGCCATGGTTCCCAATGCTCCGTAGCGGGTATGGCTGTCAGAACCAAGGATCATCTTGCCGCACTCTGCAAGAACCTCTCTTGCAAACTGATGGATGACTGCCTGATGAGGCGGAACATACACACCACCGTACTTTTTCGCACAGGTAAGCCCAAACATATGGTCATCCTCATTGATCGTTCCACCAACTGCACAGAGACTGTTATGACAGTTTGTCAAAACATACGGTACCGGAAATTTTTCCAGTCCGGAAGCTCTTGCCGTCTGAATAATTCCCACAAACGTAATATCGTGGGATGTCAATTTATCAAATTTAATCTGCAGGCGTTCCATATTGCCTGAAGTATTATGACTGTCCAGGATTCCATAGGCAATCGTATTCTTTGCAGCCTCTTCTTTCGAGACAGGAAGTGACACATTTCCCGTATCTTCCAGGATTTCTGTGCCGTTTAACAAGTACACACCGTTATCATATAATTTAATCATGGTAACCTCCTTTGTCTTTCCAATAATTTCACTAACTGTTTATCATTTTAGCATGTTAAAGAGGGAATTGCAAAAAAATTCTGCGGGATTATCTTGTCTCCCGCAGAATTTTTACAACTTCCAGTCTGGTCTCCCCGACCGTGATCACATCTTCTTTCTGGATCACAATTGGCTTATGAATCTGTTTTCCATTCAAATATGTATGGTTTTTTGAACCTTCATCTCTCAAGTACAGCTTATCCCCACTTCGGATGATCGCGCAGTGTACCTTTGATACTCTTAAATCTTCCGGCAGGGACAAAAACTTGTCATACTCTGACGATGCACTGACCCTTCCGATTCCCAGCGAATCATAAAAAATAAAACTATACTGATCCTGCTGATCCACATCTTCCAGAATGATCTTCCAGCGTCTCTTCGCCGGGGCAGAAGATGTACGGCGTTCTGCCTGTTCTCTCACCGGACGACATCTCGGTTCTGGTTCATAATCATCCTCTTCCTCATCATCATCTTCTTCGTCATCATAGTCATCATCATAGTCATCATCATAATCATCTTCAGAATGATATCTCCGTTCAAACTGATTATAATCTTTTTTCTCTTTTAATAATTTTGAAATCGTAAAGAAGATTACTGCTATGATCGCTGCGATCAATATTCCGATAATTACCCAATACAACATAATTCCTATCAACTCCTCTGAAGGTATCTTACTATACTTTCAGAATGAGGGCAAGCGAAAGACGAAGAAAATTTATCTTGTTCGATCCACTCTACTGCGCAAAAGGAACCCACGGACAGCGTTTTGCAATTTCCTGATTATATGCTTCCAGATTTTTCATCTGTTCTGCAATATGAGGCACATTCATCCGTTCCACAAGAACCTGAATTGTTTCTTTTCCTTCTTCCGCCAGTTCTTTGCGTCTTTCTTCTGTAGGAATTGACGGTGTACTCATGTGGTCTTTCGGATTTCCAAAATAATATCCGATGGAACCACTTTGATATGCCAATGCGAATACATCATCAAACTCCGCACAGCTCTGCTTCTCCTGATGCTCATATTTTGTAGTCAGCGGTACATCTTCCAATCTGCCCAGCATATCATAAGCGCCCACCGTAATTGCATGGAATGTATCTGCAGATTTAAAAACATCCTGTCCATTTCTCATCAGCTGCATGATCATATCCATATACAGGATCGGAGTTCCTGTTTTATCCATAAAATCTCTTACCATCGGACTCACTGTCATATGTGCCGGACCATGTGCACTGATATAAATCTGTCTTTTAAATCCCTGGCGTAAAAGACTTTCCGCAATTCCTGTCAGATAACGAATTCCTTCCTGAATGCTGACCTGAACCGTTCCTCTTCCACTTGCAGTCGCTCCTGCATAAAAATATGGAAGGCCAGTTAATACAAGTCCGTCACATGCCTCCGCCATTTTAAGTGCAAACGCTTCACTGACTACGGTTTCCGAATCCAGAGGAAATCCCCCGTGCATTTCCACAGTTCCGACCGGAACGATCACAATATCATTTCGTGTAAGATATTCTTCCACTTCATCATTCAACATCTTTGGTATAATTCTTGTTCTCATTTTTCACCTTTCCTCTTATAACTGAAATATCTTTTTGGCATTCTCAAAACAAATTTTCCGGTAGGCCTGTGCAGATAATTTTCCTTCCTGATACTGTCTGTCCAGCCATTCTCCCAATGGAAATACCATATCCGTATTTACCATATCTGTACCGAACATCAGACGATCCTGAAATTCCTCCAAAAATTGTAAACCAAACTTTTCATCTCTCATAATAGCACATCCACCACTGTTTGCAGACAGATCTGCGTATAAGTTTTTATAATTTCTCATAAGACAGACCAATCTGCCGCCTTCCCTGACAGGACCTCTGCCCCATTCCATTCGAGATTTCAGATCCGGCTTCGCATCCTGACTGATTTCATGCCAGAACGGCTGACTGTGCCCTATGAATTTTAATCCGGGATATTTTTCTAAAGCTTCTTCCAACATCGGCAGTCCCGGTTCATCGACAATGCCATATTCATATCCCTCCTGCGGACTCATATGAAACAGGATTGGCATTCCCAGTTTTTCCGCCGCCTGAAATACAGCCTGAACAAAAGGATGGTTTATTTTTCTACAGATCATAAACTCACCAATTCCTACAGCTCCCTGCCTTTGATATTCCCTGAGCCTCTCTTCAATGGTTTCTTCACAATTTTCATCCAGATTACACATCCATACATATTTATCCGGAAATCTTCTGGCCAGTTCTCTGCATTTCTGGTTTCCGGAGACAGAAGCCATTGCTCCTTCTGTCTCTCCGGATGACATAACAACCGCTTTTTCAATCTGAAGCTCTTCCAGATGAGCAAGCATTTCTTCGCCTGTTGATATCTTGAATTTTTCTGTTCCCGGAACCGGATCTAACGCTGCATGTAAATGAATATCTATTTTTTTCATAGCATACTCAGCCTCATTTTCTGTACTTTATTTTGCCTTTAATTCTGCATACATCCGTTCTGTAGTCTCTTTATTCAAATTAAAGATCAGGCCCACTCCAACCAACTCTAAAATACAAGTTACCACCGGAATAATATTAACCAGGAAGTAAATACCATTCACTGCTTCCGCTGTCTGTACTACATTGGAACCGGAAACAAATCCGATTGCTGCTAATCCGAAAGAAACTCCTGTAGAGGCAATGGTCGAACCTATTTTTCTACTAAATGTATATAAAGAATACATAGAACCATCGCTTCTTTCATTAAATTTCCATTCGCTGTAATCCAGACAGTCTGTAACAAGCGCCCAGATCAACATTGTAAATACCGTCTGTCCAATCGTTCCCAACACAACCAATGCAGAATAAATATATACATTTTTAATTTCCATGACAACCGGGATGACACTAAAGATTGTACTGGAAACAATGGCTGCCATTAAAGTTGCTTTTTTTCCAAACTTTGCTACCAATTTCGGAACCAATGGGAAACAGATCACCAAAATCGGGATTGTCGCAAGACTGATAATAGACATTACATCTGTTCTTGCATAGTACTCTTTAAAAATGTAGCTTCTTACCTGGTTTGATCCAGTGATAAAGAGCATACTTCCTAATGTTGCCACCATAACTCCGATCAATGGTCTGTTGTGTACGGTTGCTTTTAATACTTTTCCATAATTAAATTTCTCTGCTTTTTCAGAATTCTGTCGAATACGCTCCTGTGTAAAATTCAGCAGAACAAAATAGCTGATAATACTTAAAACACCGAAGATTACCGCGATTAGTGTAAAACGTTCCGGAAGAATATTGCTCTGCTTGTCAAAGCAGACAACAGGAACGATGGAAAGTCCTACGATTCCTACGATCGTTCCACCGATACTTCTTGCTCTGGAAAGCTTACTTCTCTGGATCGGATCATCACTTACAACGCTGGCCATCGCACCAAATGGCATGGAAGTTCCTGTGTAGCTCATTCCATACAGAACATATGCAAATGCTACATAAGCATGAAGTGCAATCCCTTCCAATGGAACATTAAAAAAGCAAAGCACACCAGATAATGCCAGTGGAAGCATAAAAATCTTAATCCATGGTTTGAATTTATCTCCGGACTTTCCAATCATCCAACGATCTGGGAAAGATCCCATAATCGGATCATTGATCGCATCCCATAATCTGGCCACTAAAAATAACGTTCCCATCCATCCTGCGCTGATTCCCAATACATTGGTACAAAAAATCAGAAAATATGCATCTACAAATAAATTTACAAAGCTGCCCGCCATGTCTCCAAATACATACCCGATTTCATCCTTCACCCCGAACGGGCGAATTTGTTTTTTGTTCATCCTGCTTGTCCTCTTTTCTTTTTCTTTTCAATTCACGTGATTTGTGTTATCCTAATTATAAGTTATAATAATTGCAATTTATATTGCAAATTCATCAAATTACATTGCAAATCTAACATTTAATTTTATCGTTTTATATTATTTGCACAAAAACATGAGAGGATTTTTATGAAACTTCACGAAGCTAAATTATTATTAAATGACCCCACATTTTCCATCGATTCCATTACTTATCAGGAATTAGAAATGGACAGCGACTATGTGGATGTACATGAAGATATCAGTTACTCGAAAGACAATGTAGATTTACACAGCCATACTTTTTTTGAAATTTTATTTTGTCAAAGTGGTTCTTTGCAATATATGGTCGGCAATACCCGTTATCAGCTGGTTAAAAATTCCATTGTATGCATTCCTCCCGGTGTCAGCCACTGTCCGCTTTATCTGGAACAGCTTTCAGAACCTTACCGCAGAACTGTGATGTGGATCAGCAATAAAATCTATCATCAATATATGAACCTTTTGAACAATGATCCAATCGAAAAATCGTCCTGTTTGCTACCGCAAAATATATTCCTTCTATCCGGAAATATTCTATATCAGGTAGAAGAACTTTACGAAAAAATGTTAAACATTCCTCCTGATTTTTCGGGTGCAGAACTCTATAAGATTGGTTTGTCTGCGCAAATCGTTACTTTATTTCATCAATTTTTAAATTCTCATGAAATAAATCCTCTAAAGCCGGAAAAAACCATTCTTTTGGACGAGATCATTCACTTTATAGAAAATCATCTTTCCGAAGAATTAAGTGCGAAACGAATCGCAGCGCACTTTCTGGTCAGTGAATCTTCTATCAATCAATTGTTCAGTAAACAGATCAGTTTGAGCCTTTATCGGTATATTACACAACGCCGCCTGATCGAAGCTAAAAATTTAATTTCCAGTCAGACACCATTAAAAAAATTGCCTGAACTATGTGGATTTTCTGATTATTCCGTTTTTTACAAAGCTTTTACAAAACAATATGGTATTTCTCCAAAAGAATATAAAAACAGAATTTTTAAAATGCAGCAATGAAAAAGCCCCCGGCTGGGGAAAGAATCTTATCTTCCCCGCCGGAGGCTTTCTACTTGTCCTACTTTATTCTTTTCCTATTACAGTCTCTTCAACAGCTCTTCTCTCTCTGCTTCAAATCCAGGTTTTCCAAGGAGTGCGAACATATTTTTCTTATAGCTCTCAACTCCCGGCTGATTGAATGGATTCACACCGAGCAGATATCCGCTGATTCCACATGCGAATTCGAAGAAGTAGAATAACTGTCCCAGATAGTATTCGTTCTGTTCCGGAATGTTCACGATCAGGTTCGGTACATTACCATCTGTGTGAGCAAGGATTGTTCCGTTCATCGCGCTCTTGTTGATGAAATCAACTGTTTTTCCTGCAAGATAGTTCAGTCCATCCAGATCTACAGGCTCTTCATTGATGATGATCTCTTCTTTGGATGTCTCCACATTCATAACTGTCTCAAACAGGATTCTGTTTCCATCCTGAATGAACTGTCCCATAGAGTGCAGATCAGTTGTCAGATCTACAGATGCCGGGAAGATTCCTTTCTGGTCTTTTCCTTCGCTCTCTCCGTAAAGCTGTTTCCACCACTCAGATACATAGTGAAGGCTTGGCTCATAGTTTGCCAGAACTTCGATCGTCTTTCCTTTTCTAAGCAAAATGTTACGGATCGCAGCATACTGAAGTGCTCCGTTCTCTGCGAAATCATTCTCCAGAGCTTCTTTTCTTCCTGCTGCTGCACCTTCCATGAGTTTCTCGATATCAGCACCACTTACTGCGATCGGAAGCAGACCAACTGCTGTCAGTACAGAGAAACGTCCTCCTACATCATCCGGTACTACAAATGTCTCGTATCCCTCTTCTGTTGCAAGGTTCTTCAGTGCACCTTTTGCTTTGTCAGTTGTTGCATAAATTCTCTTTGCTGCTTCTTCTTTTCCGTATTTCTTTTCCAGAATCTCTTTAAATACACGGAAGGCAATGGCCGGCTCTGTTGTTGTTCCGGATTTTGAGATCATGTTGATAGAAAAATCTCTGTCTCCCACTACATCGATCAGATGTTTGATATATGTACTGCTGATGCTGTTTCCTACATAGTAGATCTCCGGAGATTTTCTGATCTCTTTGGATACCACATTTGCGAAAGAATGTCCCAGAAATTCAATGGCAGCTCTCGCTCCGAGATAAGATCCGCCGATTCCGATCACAAGAAGTACTTCTGAATCTTTTCTGATCTTTTCTGCTGCTTTCTGAATACGTACAAACTCTTCTTTATCATAATCAACCGGAAGATCGATCCATCCAAGAAAATCATTTCCTGCTCCGCTCTTTGCCACAAGCTTCTCTTTTGCCTGTGCCACAAGCTCGCTCATATATGCCATTTCATGCTCCTGAACAAAACCAGCTGCTTTTGAATAATCAAATGTTACTTTATTAGCCATTGTTTATCCTTCCTCTCTAACTTCTATAAATTTACAAGCCCATTTTATCAAATCTGACTTTGTTAGGCAAGGAATTCTTCCAAAATCTGACGAATCGCCTCCTCTTTGAGCGCCGGTTCTTCCAGATCCTCTTTTTCCATCGTCTTCTCCAGTTCTTTCTTGAATTTTTTCGGTTCTTCCTCTATATTGATGGCAAGCTCCTCATCCTGTTTCTTCACTACAGCCGCCGCTCTCTGCGATGCTTTCTGGGCGCCGGATAATTTCTGGGATTCTCCTGCCTCCGTACGGATTACCTCCAGATTTTTTTCATTTTTACGCATTCGTTTGTATCGGTGCGCACACACATTTTCCAGATAATCCACCATGTAATTCTCCGCCGCCTCGATTTTATACGATTCATCGGAAAGCTGGCTGATTACAAACAACGCTACCATCTCTGCTGCCCCAAGCGCACCATACTGATACACCTGCTCACAAAATCCATGCGCCATGAAATGTCCCACAGCTCCAATCGCCGCCAGAATTCCCGCAAACCAGATCGACTGAATCTGGATCTGTCTCCAGGTATGTATTTTCAGGAAAAACCCTCTGTACTCATAAATGTATTTTTCTACAAATGCATTCACATTTTCTACTCTGTCATGTACCATACAGGCATGTTCGTATTTTGCACGAACAAGCTTCATCAGTTTGTGTGTACTCTTTGACATACTCCCGGCCGCATTCACCAGCTTACGCAAAGTCACATAATTCATTACCTTTGCAAGTATCCCAACAATTCCTACTCCCAGCATCAGATAAAATATGATGCCTGTCTCCGCTACTGCTTCTTTCCACATAGTTAAACCTCCTGTTTATGGTCTTTTTCACAATTCGTTCAATTGTGTGCCTGTGGCCATTATAAAACAAGTCTCCCCAGGATGCCCGCAAAACCGTTCTACATAATTCTACATTCGGTCTGTTTCCATGCTTCTTTTCTCTGATTTCCCGCCTGGATTTTTCCCCTTTTAAACTTCACCTTTCCCTTGATTTTCAAGGCGTGAGCGTTTTTGAAAGTTATCCACAGTCCACTTTCAGATGTTGTCGTTTTTCCACAAAAACACTCGAATCCTGACATACGAAAGTGAATAAACTTCCTCTGGAATTTCTAAAACAGGTCTGTTATAATTCTTCTGATAACATACAAATGAATTTTTTAATTGGAGGTCTGATATTATGCATTACAAACCAACTGGAGTCTGTTCTCAGAACATCGAATTTGATATCGAAGACAATAAAGTAAAAAATGTACACTTTATCGGAGGATGTAACGGCAATCTTCAGGGAATTGCGCGCCTTGTAGAAGGAATGGATGTTCAGGAAGTCATTGACAGAGTAGAAGGAATCCGCTGCGGATTCAAGGCAACTTCCTGCCCGGATCAGCTCGCACAAGCATTAAAAACAGCAACCGGAAAGTAATTCCGATTGCTGTTTTTGTTTCATATCAATATGATTTTGTATCCCTGAGTGGTTGAAGCAACCGTCATAAGCATGTCTGTTCATTGTGGTGTTTTCGTACAGGCTCTTATAATTTATTTTATAGTTGCATCATACTATGACGGCTGCTTCAACCACTCAGAGACTATGGAATTATAAAAGGTAAGTTATTGGTTATTTGATCATAATTCCGTCTGTGAAGGAATATGTACTCTCATATGGATACTGCATACCTGCGAAATGATCTGCGCGTACCCGGTAATAATATCCCGGCTCTACCGTGATATATTTTGAGGTACTAACAAAATAATCGTTCTCTGCATCTTTACTCCAGCCAGCAATCTGTCCCCATGCATCTTTTTCCGCATTATATCGATCTACATATATAATAGTTGAAACAAGATTGACTGTTGTTCTCGCTGTTGTTCCAGAATATACATAAATCCGATTCCGCCCAGCTTTCGTAATGGAGCACTCTCCTAACATGATGTACTGACCTTTTGCATCCTCATTCTGACTTGTACCTGATGCACTTTCCTGCATAGTCAGATAAGAACCATCCACTTTTTTCGTCTGCTCCTCTGATGCCTGCACCTGAGGAACTGTGACTGATGTAATCGTTCCCAGTAGCATTGCAGCACAGAATACAGACAGCATTTTTTTCCTAATTCTCATAACTCTCTCCTTCCCCCTCTATTAAGTAAACAATCGAAATCGGAAAAACTGACGCGTTTTTTCAAAAAAATTTCAAATTTTTTAAAATTTTTTTAAATTCGCCCTTTTCCATTGTTCCCCTTAACTGATAATGAACTCCATAATCCTCAAATTCTGCTAAAAATCCCTGTTCTTCATATCCCTTTATCTGATATTCTGTAACATGTATTTCTTTTTTATTATTTTCAATAGTAAATGCATCAATAATCTCATCCGACTCTTTCTGACCAAGAGACGAATCTTCCGCATTTATATAAATCGAATACCAAACTATCTCTCCCTTATATTCATAAAATACCTGAGCTCTTTTTTGTGCTTCATCAATAACATACCTTTGTAAAATCATATCTTCTGGTTTATATTCCATCCTTACAACCTGGATTCCCAGTTCTTTTTCTATCTCCCGATACGCCTGTGTCTCATCCGCACTCTCACTTGCCTGCGTATCCATATCCTCCACATTGATCACCGATGCCTGTTCTTCTTCCTCAGTAAACTTCTCAATGATCTCCTTGAGATAAGATTTACTCCCCACCGCAGTCACACTTGTTGCAACAGCCGCGATCATCAGCACTGCGGCAGCCACCATCACTCTTCTTCTGAAAAGTGGACTGTGCCGATGCACTTTCTTTTGACTTTGTGTCTTTTCATATGCCTGTATCTGCTCTGCCAGCCTTTTTTCCATTTCATCAGAGACTTTGATTTCTTCCAGTTTGGAGTCTTTCAGAATCTCTTTTTCGATTTTTGCCGCTTCTTTTTCTGTTTCTTCATGAAGTGAAAGCACGTTCTTTTTTTTCATCGTTCTACCCCTTACACGATTCTATTTATGGTTCCTACTTTTGTCTTGACATTTCACTAAATAAGGTTAATATGAAATTATATGTTTTCCTCGGCTATTTTCGTTGCAGCCGACTAACTAACACATTTTTTCTGGAGGTTTTTATATGAAACGAATCATACTTACCGGAGGTGGAACCGCCGGTCATGTTACCCCCAATATCGCTCTGATTCCACGTCTTTTGGAACTCGGATACGATATTCAGTATATTGGCTCTTATCAGGGAATCGAAAAAGAGCTCATCGAGCCATTCGGCATCCCTTACCACGGAATCTCTTCCGGTAAACTGCGCCGCTATTTCAGTGTTCAGAACTTTACCGATCCATTCCGCGTATTGAAAGGATTCGGTGAAGCAAAGAGACTGATCAAAGAACTTCAGCCGGATGTGATCTTTTCCAAAGGCGGATTTGTATCTGTTCCTGTCGTACTTGCCGGCAAACACAATAAAGTTCCGACGATCATTCACGAATCTGATATGACACCCGGACTTGCCAACAAGATCGCAATTCCATCTGCTACAAAGGTATGCTGTAACTTTCCTGAGACTCTGGAGCATCTTCCGAAAGACAAGGCCGTATTAACAGGTTCTCCGATCCGTCAGGAACTATTATCCGGAAACAGGATCGCGGCTATGGATCTGTGTCATTTTTCTGCTGACAAGCCAGTCATCCTCGTCATCGGCGGAAGCCTTGGATCCGTTGCAGTAAATAACGCTGTTCGTCTGGCACTCCCGGAACTTTTAGAGCATTTCCAGATTGTCCATCTCTGCGGAAAAGGCAAGGTAGATGACTCTCTGACTTCTATGAAAGGCTACACACAGTTTGAATATATCAAGGATGAGCTTCGTGATATCTTTGCACTTGCAGATATTGTGATCTCAAGAGCCGGTGCAAACGCAATCTGCGAACTTCTTGCTCTGAGAAAACCGAATCTGCTGATCCCGCTCTCAGCCAACGCAAGCCGCGGAGATCAGATTTTAAATGCCCGCTCCTTTGAACGTCAGGGCTTCAGCATGGTTCTCGAAGAAGAAGAGCTGACCAAAGAATCTCTTTTAGAGGCAGTGCGGAAATTGTATAACGATCGCAGCCGTTTTATGGATGCCATGCGTGATTCGAATCAGCAAAATTCAATCGATACAATCATCGATCTCATCGAGAATTCCCGCAGATAGTTTTATATCACCACTAAAATCAGCTGAACAGGTGTCGTTTTGACACCTGTTCGTTTACAGCTCCAAAAATTCCTCATACTCTACACCAAACTTTTTTCTGATCCATTTTCTTGCTCTGTAGAGTAAACTGTGCAGCACTTCTATGCTTATCTCCATTCTTTCTGCAACAGCAGACTGCGGAATCTCCAAGTAATATACATAACGAATTGCATCATACCAACGTGGATTATGCTTGTACAAGGCTGCAAAAATCTCTTCATGCAGACTGGTCTGTTCATCATCCTTCATTCTTTCCATGTATGTATCTTCTGCGCTGTCCTCCAGATCTAAAATAACAGGATCATCCCCTGTTTCCGAGAGAACTTCTCTTTCTGCTTTCTTGTTATAATTCAATGCCATATGCTTTGCAGTCGTATACATCCAAGCTTTGATATTGATATCCTTCAATTCATCGATATACATATATAATTGCAGAAATGTACTCTGTGTAATATCTTCTGCAATATCGTAATTCCCTGAATATTTATATGCTGCCTTCATAACGAGATTTTTGTATTTTTGGTATATCTCATCATAATCTTGTTTATCCGTCAACATGTTTTCTCCAGTAATTACTTGATTTTATTCAGAATCTCTTCCTTGTCTGCTTCTGTCAGTTCACCCATCTTCCAGCCAAGACCAACCTGATCTCCTTCATAACGCGGTATCAAATGCATATGAAAATGGAATACAGTCTGCCCTGCCGGCTCTTCATTATTCTGAACAATATTATATCCATCACATCCAAGAATATCTTTCATCTTACAGATCATCTTTTTTGCCAGCACCAGCGCTTTTGCTGCCAGTTCATCATCCAGATCATATAAATTGCGGTAATGTTCTTTTGGTATGATCAGTGCATGTCCTTTTGACGCCGGGCTCAAATCCAGAATTACACGAAAATCAGCATCTTCATAAATAGTTACTGAAGGAATCTCACCTGATGCCAGTTTGCAAAAAATACAGTTATCATCTTTCATTATCTAAGCATCTCCTTTTTTGTTTACTTGTAGTATAAAACATTTTTCCAGAAAATAGAAGAATATTTTACTTACAGAAATCGCCTTTTTTGTCGAATTTTGTCATACTTATTTTATTGAACCCTCCTTTTTCGCATGATAGACTACACTTAAACAGAACTACTTTGGAGGACATAACTATGCTATACAATATCGATATTAATAAAATGAACAAATTGATGAGCAATAATGAAGATGCACGGCAGATCATCCCGCAGCTTCTGCGCAATCACCGAAATACAATTTCCACGATCTCACATGAGATTCGCAATCCCCTTACTCTTGTTTCCTCTGCCCTGCAGGTAATGGAAAAACAAAATCCGGAGCTCAAAGACATTCCGCACTGGAGCCAGGTAATGGGTGACGTCGATTTTATTATTCAGCTTTTAGAAGAGCTTTCTGCCTTTAACAGCAGCAATGAATTGTATTATTCTGTCTTCTCTATAGAACAGCTTTTGAAAAACGTTGCAATCTCTTTTGCAATCTCGCTGGACACAAATGAAGCAGATATTGAATTTTCCTCTTCTATCTCCGACTCTCTCGGTGAATTTACCGGAGACAAGATCAAACTGCAGGAACTTGTCCTGAACCTGCTGAAAAATGCAGAGGAAGCCATCACCGAACAAGGCTCCATTCATCTGGCAGCTTCCCGCAGCGGAGATATCATTACCATCACCTGTACCGATACCGGCTGCGGAATCACTCCGGAGCAGATGGAATGTATCTTCCAGCCATTTGTCACCTACAAACCGGGCGGAACCGGACTTGGACTGGCATTCTCCCGCAAGATTGCAGAGGCTCATGAAGGAACTCTCACTGCTGTTTCCACTCCGCAGGAATCCACTACATTTACCGTTACACTTCCTGTCTAGGCACGTTCCTTCCGTGATACAAAAGCACGGCTGTCAGAAATCCACAGATCAGCCCGCCCACATGGGCCGCATTGTCTACGCCTGTACTGGTAAAGCCAAAATAAAGACTTAACAGTACCATAAACGGCATCCCTCTTCCGGTGAGCCTTCCGGCCTTTCCTCTGTTACGAATCACAACCCACAGAAGTGCCCCGAGCAATCCAAAAATTGCTCCGGATGCACCTGCTGAGACTGCCAGATTTCCAGTGTAAAAATCCATGGCAAGAGAAATCAGATTTGCCCCGATCCCGCTCACAAAATAAATCAGCAAAAATTTAAAACTGCCAATCTCCTTCTCCAGATTCCACCCCAATGCACCGAGCATTACCATGTTATTCATCAGATGATCGATCCCAAAATGTAAAAAAATGCAGGTTATCAACCGATAATACTGGGCATCTTCAAAAATCAACGGTGGGTACATGGCTCCGTATTTTATCATAAATACCGCATTTTCCGGGTTACCCAGAAATGACAATAGAAAAAAGATTCCCATATTGATCACGATCAGTGCCGCTGTACAGACTGTCTGTTTGTTTTTCTGCAATTTGAATCCCTCTTTTCCGCGCCCTTCATCAGGCGCAATTTAATACAGTTATTATAAGTGAGTGGATTCATCTTGTCCATCTGTTTCCAATATCAGATCATCCCAGCTTCCCCATCTTCCAAGTCTCCCTCTGCTGATTTTATGCGCCGCTTTTTTCCAGGCACTCCATACACCGCCGGATTCCCGGATGACCTCCGTATCCTTTGCAGGTTCATATTCCTCTTCCGTATCCAACGTAAACAGAGAATCAGAAATTTCCTCTTCTTCCCACGCTTCCTCTGTATCCGCCTCATCCTCCTCTTCTGCTTCTTCGCATTCTGTACGGTATTCCTGCATAATGGCATCCAGATCATAGTTCTCCTCAAGTGTTGCTTTATGCAGTTCATAAGCAAGCGTGATCCCCTGCTCATCTTCATAATCCAGCTTTTCTACAAAATACTCTGTCATTCGGTGAAATGATTCACAGAGCTCCTGTTTCCCTCCAGGCAGATAGCAAAAGAAATATTTCTGTTTTCTGCAAAAAACATATTCCGGTTCTAACAACAGACAGCCCGGATGCAGCATATACTTTTGCAGCTGCGAAATACTCTCCAGAAGACAATAGATAAACTGCTCAATATCCCCTTTTTGAACCTGCTTGTTTTCAAATAAAACCGCCATGGAAACTAATCCTGTGATTTCATATGTATACCGGCTCTCTCCATCGATTCCGCAGCCGTTTACTTCCAGAATGCCCGGAATTTTATTTGCTCTCAGCATCGGCATCTGATAATCTTCCTCATAAATCTCCGGTACATGAATATGCAGACAGATTCTGTTTAATTCTTTTTCATATTTTGTATTCACTTCCAACTTCTCCTATTTTATTGTTTCCAGTTTTTTCTTCAAACGGATCTTTTTCTCCGGATGCGGGATTTTTACCTGTCTTGTTACCCGGATACACATCTTCCCTCTGGTCGCGGAAATTGTCGTCTCTGCCTCATCATCTGTCACATTCACAGACACCTCCGGCATAGAAAAATAAATAAGTTTCCACCTGATCCGTTCCCTGCAAAACGTCTCCACATCCGCTTCTTTCGCTTTTGGATTCCGTGCCGTCTGAACCGCTGTCGTAACTGCTTCATATGCCATCCCGTCTAAAATACTTTTATCATGATAATAAAATGTCGTACGGACAATGATCAGAAATACCAGAAAAATCAACGGCATCACATATGCCATTTCAACTGTGGTACTCCCTTTTACACACCTCATTTATATCCCTCCCAGACAGACGATCCCTATATACGCAGCCAGCAAAAACGGAACAAACGGAAATGCCGCATCTTTTTGAAAACCTTTCCTGATCAGCACGTATCCTGCAAACACTGCTGCCAGAACATATGCCCAGACAAGGAGATACAACACATTCCAAAATCCGAGATACACCCCCGTCACCGCGATCATCAGACTGTCACCATATCCGAAAGCCTCCTGTGTCAATCTGCTGATCAGAAGAAACACTCCGCCCACAAGCGCGCCTGTGACCATTAGTACCAGTGGAATTTTTCCATGAAAATATCCAAGACTTGCCGAAAGAATCCCACCTGCCGCAATAAGCCAAACCGGTATTTCTCTTTTTCTGATATCCCACATGGAAACAACACATAAATATCCTCCAAAACAAATTTCTCCTATTTCGTACATCGTGAACATCCCCCTCTTCCTATCACCCTTGATTTCTGAACCGCATAAATCGTCCGGTTCAGACCGCCGCATGTGAGTGAGTTGTGATACTTGCCCCCTGTATTTGTAATATAAACTCCTGCCATTGCACTTCCATGGACACATTTGTCACATTTATAATATCTTCCGCCGTCTTCGTTCAGAATTCCGTCCAGGTCTGCATAAGGGATAAACCTGACAGAAAGCTGCAGATACGTACACTGATAATCTTCATGATAAACCAGCCCTGTTTTTGTAATATAGACGATCTGTTCATCTCCTGACTCCAGACCTTTCTTCTGAAATCCGTTCCAACTGCTGAATTTCATTTCTTCCTTATATTCTGCAGACAGATTTCCAAACTGTAAAAACGGAAGCCGGATTCCGTATCGTACAACAACATTCAGCTCATTCCCATTGGGATTACAATATGATCCCGCACATTGTATCCCTTTACTTCCACCGCTCACAATACTGTTCTCCAGACGCTTTGCTCCAATACTCCTGACAATTTCCGATTCCAGCTTCGATGTATTTAAGACCGGAACAAGTGCTGTATCTTCCGTACAGATCTTGGACGCATGAACTGCCGCTGCCCGAATGGTTGTCTGCACATTATGAATTTCAATAAAATAGATCAGACATACTACCGCAAAAAAGAAGATCGGTACGCTAAGCGCTGCTTCTACAGTAATACTTCCTCCCGCCCCCGGCACAGATGCCCGTTTTAGATTCTTATTGGATGGTTTTTGATTTGATTGTGTCATCATTTTTCCTTTCTTTAAAATTTGTGAGTGTCTCTGCCAGAGGGGACGTTTCGGCAGTAGATCCGGGCACCTGTGCCGGGTGCGGGAGTTGTTTATTCATATCCGAAATAGAGTGGAAATTCATAAGATAACCCGTTTCTGATCTGAACAAGGTTTTGCAGTCTGAGCTTTGTTACACATGCATCTGCACGAAAAAAGGCAAGTCCTTTTTCATAGATCAGATTTTGCTCCACCCGATCCAGCGTACGCATGGTAAGATGATCTCCATTTTCTAAAAACAACAGCATTCTCAGATAACTTTTGTAATCCCATCCATCTGTTACATCAGCCCCTTCCTGTGTATCTTCACTGGTTCCCATCTTCATCAGGGAAGAGAGCGACAGCTGCCAGTTCTCTGCTGTTTTTACCAGAGCAACGCGTTTTCCGGACATCAGAGAACGTAAATCCATGACACTTTCCCCGAATGCCCACGCTGCCAGCAATACCTGTTTGACTACAGGCTCCAGCATCGGAAGCGCTACTGCCGTTGCAAGCGCCAATGCCATAGCTCCTGCCTCCGCCTGTTTTGCTGTATCCGTCTGCAGATATACAAAATTCAGCCCCATCCGGATCAAAAGCAGCTTGTTCAGCACCGCCTCCAGATTTTCCTGATCAGATGTCTTTCCCTCCAGAAGATATTCCACTTCATAGGCAAGCGATCGTTTTTCTTTTTCTTCTTCCACAGCATTTCCGAATTTTTTAAGAATGTACTCATGAAATAACAGCTTTTTTGTAATCTCATCCACATCGCTTCTGACCGGAAATGTCCCCCGCCCGGTCCGCAGCGCCCGGGAGGAAGCCTGTTCTTCCCCTCGGATCTGCTTTTGGGAAACCTGCTTTTCTTTCGGAAATACCAGGCTGATCAGACCCGACTTTTTCAACTGTTCGATGTGGGGAAGCGGATTATTTTCCATCGGAAGAGAGCTCTGATTCTGATTCAACATATCATCCAGTTCTTCCAGACTCTGATTACTCTCATCCTTTGTCTGTTCCCCGGTAATTTCCTGCTGTTCCCACTTTTCTGCCAGGGCCCCCAATCCTTGAATAATCGAAATCCCATACAGATCTTCCATATATTTGACAGCTCCTTCCCGAAATGCCTGTCCGTTTTGATCTGTGAGAAATTGAATCCCTTCTACTTCCGGCCAGACCCCTGACGCTCCATAATAGTGCATTCTGTCGATCAGCTGTTTCTCTGAGAAATTACCGGTCTCATAACTTCCCTCCACCGCAAAAATTCCATACTCTTCCAATAATTCTTTCTGATATTCTCCAAATACCGAATACACCGCACGATCCATATCCAGCCTTGCCTGATTTTTCTCTGCCTGAACGGATGCACTTTCCAGAATTGCTGTTACAAATGAGATCATCAGTACAAATATCAGGCTTAAAAATGCTGTGATCTCCCCTTTTTCCACGTTAGATTCCCGCACTTTCACTTGTGATCTTTTCGAAAATATCGTTGACCAGTGTGGTCAGCTGTGTTTTAAATATCAAGACGAGCGCAATGATCACGACCAATATCAATATCATCTCCACGACTGACAGCCCGGTTTCTGCCTGCATTTCTGCCACAAACATCTGCACCCGTTCTCTCATGCTCTCTGTAAATTTTTTCAACATATCGTCCTCTTCCTTTCTTCTTAAATCTGAATCGTCAAAAATGCCGGTACAACAATGATCATCAGCACCACTCCCAGCATCAGAAACATCGGCCCCAGCAGTCTTGTACTGGTCTCTTCTCCCAGTTTTCTGGCTGCTGCTTTTCGCTCTTCAAACGCTCCTGCTGCTTCTCTCTGAAGTAATTCTGCCAGTCCCTTTGTTCCTTTTCTTAAATTCTGAGACAGCATCACCGCAAATTTACGATAGACCGGAAGCCCGCACCGCATTCCAAAATGCTCATAGCATTCACTCTCCGGAGTTCCTCTCTGCATTTCCCGCATGGTATAGACCATCTCCTCATACACATATCTCGTATTTTCCTGCTGCCGATAAACCGATGCAATCTGAAACCACGCTCTTCGTGCAGGCATTCCGGCTCCCAGATACAATGTAAATGTACTGATAAATTCCGGATAATCCATTGCCAGCTGATGTCGGCGTGCCTTCTTTTTCTGGATTTCATTCTGTTTTTCCAGCACCAGCATCAGGGCCGCTGCCACAATCCCCAGTACAAAGATTCCCACACTTCTCATATCTTTTGCATAATGCCAGGATATTGTTTTTCCTTCAATTTCATCCGGAAGCACCACATACCCGGATTCACGGTCTGTCTCATCTGCTTCCTTCATTTTCTTTTCCAGCTGTCTTTGAAACTGCCCGGAATCATCCAGCTTTGGCGGAAACACTCTTGCCGAAAACTGATGCTCTGCCTTTGCATCTCCGTATGTGAGTAATGCTTTTAACTCAATGATCCTTCCCTCTTCCGACAGATTTTTATCCTGCAGTTCGCCAAGAATGTTTACTGTCTGGTAATCACTTAACTCCCAGGATACCTCGATTCCCGTATCCGGTACTGTTTTTACAAGATTCAGATCATACCTCACTTCATCCAGACTCTTATTTTCCCCAAGTATAAGCGTTTCCAGCTTTTTCCCTGCTGTGTCAAATACTCTTTGCAATTCTTCCTGTGTATACGACTGTTCCTGTATTTCCACAGTGATTTTCGCTTTCTGATCTTTTGTTTTTGCGACCAGCTTTTGATTTTTCTCCCCCTGTCCGTGTTCATTCCGTTTTAATATACTGCTTCCGGATTTGTTTTGTGGAATTTTCCGAAAATTATCAGTCGCATATAAGGCTCCCGCCAGAATCGTAAACACTGCGATCACCAGTACTGCCTTTTGATATCCTTTTCTTTCTGTTTTCATACCATCCCCTTACACCTCGATCTGTGTCATTTTTTTGCCCAGCTGATAAGCTGTCAGATATACCATCAGGCAGATTGTCATAAACAAAGTGCCTGCAAGATTTCCGTAAAGCACTGCCATAAACTCAGGAAATGCGCTTCTCATATACAGAATAATTACAAACGGAATCACACACATGATCTTAAATTCCAGCTTTTTTGAAGTGAGCATCACCTGTATTTCTCTTTCAACTTCCATTTTTTCTCCGATTGCGTCTGCCGCATGCCGAATAATGGCAATACTGTCTCCTCCCAGACGTTTTGCAGCGCCAAATACCGTTACAAAATTTTCCACATCTTCCTCTTTCACACGATCGGCAAACTGCTTCATCACTTCTTCTGCTGTCATATTCAGATCCAGCTGATGGACCATTGTTTCATATTCCTTTATAATTCGTGTTTTTTTCTTGTAAATGGGGCAGATTTCTTTCCACGTTTCCCGGATTGCATTTTCCACAGAATACCCGACTTTTAAAATTGCGGACATTGTCTGTATGCTCTCGCGAAACTGTTCTCTGAATTCCTCTTTCTTCTGTTTACAGCACTCTTCTTCCCAGTTCTTCACATAGAGCAATGCGATCGGAACCATCAAGATCCACGCTGTCCAATGATCATAAAACAGATAGGCCGTCATCCCCGTGATCAGAATTCCTCTACCCGCTGCCGCCATGTATTCCCGTTTCTGAATATCCTGCTGCCAGCAGTTTTTCTCTCTGAGTGATTTCATTTTCCTTCATAAGAGTTCCTTTAATTTTTCCATCTTCCATTCCCTCCTCCTGAAATTTATATAATGTCTGTAACTGAATCCTTCCTTTCTCATACCCAAGTACTTCTGTAATCTCCAGTACTTTTCTGCTCTTATCCCGGAGTCTTCCGAGATGAATGATAACGTCCAGAGCAGAAGCGATCTGCTGCTGAATCGCGATCAGAGGCAATTCAATCCCCATCAGCATCATCGTCTCCAATCTGTGAAGCATATCCATCGGATTGTTGGCATGACCGGTAGACATTGAACCACTATGGCCGTTAAGCATTGCTGAAGATATCATGTCCACTGTTTCATCACCTCTGACTTCCCCCACAATGATCCGATCCGGTCTCATACGAAGTGCTGACTTGATCAGGTCACGGATCGTCACCGCCCCTTCTCCTTCCAGGTTTGCGTTTCTCGCTTCCAGTCTGACCAGATTCGAAACACCCTTGATCTGGAGCTCCGCATTGTCTTCAATTGTAATAATTCGTTCATCTTTTGGAATATAGTCTGATAACGCATTGAGAAATGTTGTCTTACCGGAGCCTGTCCCTCCGCTGACAAAAATGTTATATTTTGATTCCACAAGAATTTTTAAGAAATTTACCGCTTCCTGACTGATACTTCCCCAGTCGATCAGCTGTTTCATTGTAACGGCCTCTTTTGGAAATTTTCGAATCGTCATGATCGGACCGTTTAATGCCACCGGACGCAGTACAACATTTACACGGGAACCGTCCTCCAGTCTCGCATCTACGATGGGAGATGCTTCATTGACATAGCGATTCGCACCTGCCGCAATCTGCTGGATCACATCTTCCAGCTTTGCAACTGACACAAATCTGCGATCTGACTCAAAAATACGCCCCGCTTTTTCCAGAAAAATATGATCCGTCCCATTGATCATGATTTCCGTGATCTCATCATCTTCGATCAACTCCTGCAGAATATCCAGTTTCCGGAACGCATTAAACAACTCTTTGCTGATCCGTATCTTTTCCTGAAGCGGAATAAACTCTTCTTTTGAAGCCTCCTCCAACACTTCATGAATCAGCTCCTGCAGTTCCTCGTCTTCCATATCGCAGGTCATATCCATCTTTTCAATCACCCGGTCATATAATCGCTCTGTGTTTCTCATATGACAGTACCGCCGTTTCTCGACCTTACCACCTTCTGTACCGTATGCTCCAGGATTTTCTCATGTCCGGTCCGCAAAAGATTCTCCGTATACTGCTGCAGCTTTGCCTTTGCTGCCGGCTCTTCGATCGAAAGCGTATGAACAGAATCACATTTTTCCAGAATCGAAAACAGTCCGTTCACACTGTCTCCCAAATCCAGGATCAACACTTCATAAATACTTTTTTCCACAATCTGCTCAAACAGCTGCAGCCACTCTTCTGCTGTGACCGCCTGCAGATCCTGTACCACCGGAATCGGACGTATATAATCCATGTTTCCAATCTGGCCTGTCATCATGCTGATACGAAGTCCCAGATTTCCGGTCTCCTGTTTTGAATAATACAAGAGATCTCCCAGATTCTGTTCCTGTTCTTTTGAAAAATAATGCTCACCTCCTGCATACTCTTCCAGATTCAGATACAGAACAGGTCCTTTTTCTGCCAGCTCTTTTCCCAGTTCCAACGCATACTTCGTCTTCCCGATCCTGTGTATGGGTGAATAAACACCGATCAGACTTCCCCTTGTCTTTCGGAGCGTCTTTGCCACAGCCCGTTCCTTGTCCACAGAAAGCTCCAGAACCTTTGTCAGAATCTGATCAACTGACTGATACTTATAAAGCTCCTTTTCTTCGTCTGCCAGATACCTCCCTTCTGCTTTTACCAGTACAAATCGCTCTGCTGCCGGAATTTCCAGTCTTTCTTCCTGCGAATATTCCTCTCCGATCAGCAAGATCTGGATTGGCTTTTGTTCTGCGAATTTTTTCAGTGGTTCCAATTTCTGAAACATATGCATCTGAAATCCAAGCTCTTTTCTGCCTCCGATCATCTGCATAAGGTTTCTCGCATAATCTGCCTCCTGATCACAGATTACAAAATTTTTCTGATGCAACCTATCCCTCCTGTTCTGTATGATTCATTCAATCTTTTGGATGAAAATACCGCTGCGAACCGCAGCCTGAATAAAAATAACTGACGATCAGAATCCTCTGATCTCCTGATACAAAAGACCTGTGAAGCAGGTCCGATAAAAACAGCACTCGAATGATCTGCTGTGTGAAATGTATTATAAACGCAGTTTCCCGCCTTGTCCATACGCTTTTCCTAAATTGCAGTTTTTTGTGAAAACCTTACAAACTTTGATACACCAGAATTCCATAAAGCATACAGACTCCAGGAATACCAAGGCTTCCGGATGTCAAAAAGGACAGCCCGTTAATTCCTACCTTCCAGGAATCCTGATCCGGCAGGACGTATTGATTAACAAAATATATCAGGCAGATTCCCATCACTGCCCTCAGAAAAAAGTTTAAAATCACAGCTCCCGCTTTATTTTTCATAACAAAACTACCTCCTGTGGAAACATCTGATATATCTTATTCCCACAGAAGGTAGTTTATGCGCAGTCTATAATTTTATTTTAATCTCCCGGTTTGATCGATGATACTGATGATACCGGACTCCGGCTGCATCCATCATCCGTTTGGATGCCATGACACTCGGGGTGTCCGCATACTTGTCACAATCATAAATGACCTCTTTAATTCCCGACTGAATGATCGCTTTTGCACACTCATTACACGGAAACAGTGACACATACAGCTTGGCTCCGACCAGGCTTCCGCCGCTGTAATTCAATATGGCATTCAATTCACTGTGTGTGGAATACACATACTTTGTCTCCAGCGGATTTTCGCCTTCCCTCGCCCACGGAAATTCATCATCTGAGCATCCTTTCGGAAACCCATTGTATCCCATGGACAAAATCTTGTTGTCCTGACTCACAATACAGCATCCGACCTGAGTATTCGGATCCTTGGAACGCATCCCGGACAGCATGGCAACTCCCATAAAATACTCATCCCAGGTCAGATAATCTTCTCTTTTATCTGACATGATTTTCAACTCCTTTATTTTGTGCCGAAAATACGATCTCCCGCATCTCCCAGTCCAGGCACAATGTAGCCATGATCATTTAAATGATCATCCAGCGCTCCGATGTACATATCGACATCCGGATGTGCCTCCTGCATCTTCTTGACCCCTTCCGGTGCAGCAAGGATACACATGAAGCGGATATGCTTTACTCCTTTGTCCTTGAGCATCTGGATCGCAGCAGCACTGGATCCGCCTGTTGCCAGCATCGGATCTACTACAAATACTTCTCTCTCACTGCAGTCTGCAGGAAGCTTGCAGTAATATTCTACCGGCTCTAATGTTTCCGGATCACGGTACAGACCGATGTGACCTACTTTTGCGGCCGGAATCAATGATAACATTCCATCTACCATACCAAGTCCCGCTCTTAAGATCGGTACAACTGCCAGTTTTTTTCCTGTCAGCTCTTTTCCCACCATCTCACAGATCGGTGTTTTGATTGTAACATCCTGAAGCTTCAGATCTCTTGTTGCTTCATAGCACATCAGACTCGCGATCTCACTGATCACCTCTCTGAATTCTTTTGTTCCGACATCCTCTCTGCGGATATAGCTGATTTTGTGCTGGATCAGTGGATGATCCATAACATGTACTTCTGACATTATTGTCCTCCTTTAGTAAATGAATTTAAAATTTCTGCTAATTTTTCTATCAACAACGTAATCTTCTCATAACACTCTCCATATGCAGTCAAAGGCTGCCCATATGGATCCGGGATCTCTTCTGTTTCTCCCGTAAACTCAGTAAGTGTATATACATTGTCTGTATATTCGCTCGGATATTCAGAAAGTATCTTCTCCTTCTGAGCCTGTGCCATCGTCAGGATCAGTGTCTCCGGATTCAGGTTCTTCTCCGTAAACGGTCTGGAAGTATATCCCTCCAGCGTCATCTGATTGCTCTTTAAAATAGCTTCTGCTTTCTGATTTACCGGCTCTGGAAACAAAACGACCATTCCCTTGGATTCGATCCAATATTCCTGATCTAATGACTGATGCCTGAAAATCTCTGCCGCAACCGGTCCGCGACAGGTATCTGTATTGCTGACAAATACGATTTTTCTGTATTTTTGCTCTTTCGTAAGAACTGATGCGGGGATCCTGCAGTGTCCTGCCGCCTTTTCCAGACGGTTCATAATGGCATTGCCGATTCCCTGGATCGCAAATGACTCACTGTAGATCTCTGACACATCCTCCTCGTCAAACTCTCTCAAAATTCGGTACAGATTCCTTGCAATAGTCTTCTCATTTTCACGGGAACCGATATTTTTTACCAGACCATGGGTATAAAACTCAACCGTTTCATTCGTCCCGATAATGCCCACCTGAACACCCTGACGGCTCTTTTCATAAGCAAGCTGCCGGATGGCAAACACTTCCTCCTTGAGACTTCCTTCTACGATCGTCAGCTTTGCTTTCGGCGCATAATGGCGATATTTCATACCCGGTGCTTTCGGCGCCTGACTGCTCTCACTGCCCAGAATCGTCTCATCCACGCTCACCACGCCGATCACTTCTTCCAGCATATCGGCAGTGATTGCACCCGGTCTTAAGATCATCGGCGGAGAAACTGTCATATCCAGGATCGTAGACTCCAGTCCGATATCTACACTTCCTCCGTCTATGATCATCTCGATCTTCCCGTTCAGATCTTCCCACACATGCTCTGCCGTAGTAGGACTCGGACGTCCGGATGTGTTGGCACTCGGCGCCGATACATATCCGCCTGCCGCAAGGATCAGCTTTCTCGCGATCAGATCACTTGGCATCCTCACAGCAACGGTATCCAGACCGCCTGTCGTGCCATATGGAACCAGAGAACTTTTTTCAAAGATCATCGTCAAAGGTCCCGGCCAGAAATGCTTCGCAAGAAGCTCTGTCTCCGGAGGTACATTCTCCGTAATCTCACTTAAATCTTCCAGATCTGCAATATGAACGATCAGTGGATTATCAGAAGGACGGCCCTTTGCTTCATATGTTTTTTTCGCTGCCTCCTCGTCCAGTGCATTCGCCCCCAATCCGTAAACTGTCTCTGTTGGGAATGCAACAAGTCCTCCTTCTCTGAGAATCTCTCCCGCTTCTCGTATTGCATCTTCGTCTATTTGGTTTTTGTCTATTTTCTTAATTATCGTTTCCATAGCTTTCATTATACCATTTTTCTTATCAGCGCTCAACATATTTCAGGATTCCATTGCCGATTGCCTGGGCAAGCTTCTGCTGATACGCCTCATCGATCAACATCCCTGCCTCCACCGGGCTGCTTAAAAATCCACATTCTACGATCACAATTGGTGACTTTGTATTTTTCAGCATATAGTATGTAGTATTTCCCTTAATCTCTCTGGCATGCTCCTGATCGAAATTTTTCAGCTCTGTCTGCATTACCTCTGCTGCTTTCTTTGCCTCCTTCGAGTGCGCAAAATAAAAAATCTGTGGTCCTCTTACGCTTTCCTGTGGATAACTGTTCTGATGAATGCAGACTGCAAGTGCAGGAGATTCTTTGTCGATCAACTCTACTCTGGCTTTAAGATCTTCCACCTGAGAATCTGCAAGTCCCTCATCCTTTGTACGTGTCATCACCACCGTGATCTGATGTTCCTCCAGATATTTCTTCAATTTTTCTGCGATCTGCAGATTGAGTTCCTTTTCCTGCGCCCCGTTGATCCCGACTTTTCCGGGATCTTTTCCCCCGTGTGCTGATTGTAGTTTACGCAAATTGTGATATGTATTCCCCAGTATATATGGGGAGTTAGAAATGTATTGAGATTAGATAGCCTTTTTCTCCAAGTCCTCACAGTAAACGCTTGAAAATAAATGTTCCAGCTCATTTCCGAAGTTGTATGAGATTTTAAGTTTGCGGTTTTCATAAACTGTTATCTGGTCTATCATTTCCACAATAATATCTCTGTCTAATTCTTCAATGTCTTTCAGTTCCAACAACCGCCTTAACCACGGTGTTTCAAAAACATCTTCTGTTACACTTTCCTTTTTCTTTTCTTCCAGCGTTTCAATCTGTTTGGAGTAAAGCATTTCTTTTTGTTGATAGTCCTCTCGATAAGAAAGAAATTCTTCTTTAGAAATCAGTTCGTCTTTGTAATCTTCATAAATTGACTTTTTCAACTTCTTCACTCTTTCAAGCTCTGCTTTTAACTTTGTCAATTCTATGTCTGTTGATTTTCTAATTTTTGTTGCTGTGAAAGATTGTGATTTTACAAGTTCCTGCAAGTTCTCTACATTGCGGATAATCTGCTTTAAATCTCCCAGCACAATATCATTCAATACTTGAAACGGGAGCGTGTGCGGAGTGCAATAATCTTTTCCACTTCTTTTGTAAGTTCCACAATAGAATGAATAGGACTTACTTCCGTCAGCACGTCGCCAGAAATTTTTCATCATTGCCCGACCACAATCGCCACACTTGATAAAACCTGCAAAGATATTTTTATTTGTTTCTAAATCAATATCCCTATGTTTTTTCGTCAGCAGTTTTTGTACCTTATCCCACAGTTGACGGTCTATAATCGGTTCATGTGTATTTTCAACCCTTATCCAGTTTTCTTTCTCAACTGGACGCTGTTTGCTTCTCATACGTTGATGTTTCTTTCCTTGTACCATATTTCCAATATAAAGCTCATTTTGTAACATCACTTTAATCGTGGAATACGTCCAATAAGAAGTTTTCTCTAAACGGTTGCAATTTTTGTAATTTTCGCCGTTGAGCTTTTTATATTCCGACGGACAAAGGATACCCTCTGCATTTAGTATTTTGGCAATGCTTTGTTTTCCTATTCCTTGTGCATACATAGTAAATACTCTTTTTACAACTTCGGACGCATATTCATCAATCACAAGTTTATTTTTATTTGCAGGAGATTTCTTATAACCATAACTTGTAAAAGCTCCGATAAATTCTCCTGCTTTCTGCTTTGATTTTACAGTCGCTTGAATTTTATTAGAAATATCTCTGGCATACTGTTCGTTGAATATATTTTTAATAGGAAGTAACATATCGTATGCCTGCTTCATACTATCAATATTATCTGTTACAGAAATAAAACGAACATTAAGCTCTGGAAATATTCTTTCCAAATATCGCCCCGTATCAATGTAATCTCGTCCAAAACGGGAAAGGTCTTTTACAACAACACAATTTACCTTGTTATCTTCAATGTCAGCAATCATTCTATGAAAGTCTGGTCTATTAAAATTCGTTCCCGTAAAACCGTCATCAATATAAACATCATATAAGATAAAGTCATCATGCTTATTCACATATTCTGTTAAAAGTTTTCTCTGATTTCCTACACTATCGCTTTCTTCCTTATCTCCGTCCTCTCGTGATAATCTGATATAAATAGCTACGTTAAATAAGTTTGAACCTTTTTGATAAATCATTTTTCCACCTATTCAACTGCCGTACCTATGATAATATTATACCATAAAGTACGGCTTCTTTCCATTGTTTTCAAGGGTTTTACCCTCTTGATAGTCCTTTTTTTACATGAGATTTCACGATACGGACAAGCAATTCCTCTACGGAAAATTTACCTAAAAATTCCCGTTCTACGATATATTGTGCAGGTTCTTTTTTAGCCAAGTTATCAGCCCCCTTAGTCAGCTATCTATTCTCAACATACGCACATAGGCTTATCCAATATGCGTATTTTTCACAATGTTACAGAAGCAGACAGACGGCTTTGGAAAGCTCCGTTAGTATCTCAACTATTCCCATTCTTGTGGGCAGAACCGCACCATGCGGACGTATCATTATTCTGTGAGGATAGGTCGTGGCAAAACGACTTTTCCAACAGTCGCTCTCGGATCACTGCGTGGGTCGCTCGCTTTCTTTTGAAAAGGTCGTGGCGTACAGTCCCCGTGGCTCACTATCTCACAAACGTATCTGTCTGCTTTATTCAGTTGTCAAAGAGCTGTGGCGAAAGCGTGTTGCTTTCATGTAAAAGCAGGGGCAGAGCAGGAAAGAGGGGATTGAACAAATCATGCTCTGCGGTTACTGCTTGTTATTCTTCTTCGATTTCTAAGGCAATATCAAACCCTAAAATCATTTTAATAAGTGCTTCTCTGATAAGTCCCTTTAACTCCATATCTACAACAATATAAACATTGCCGTATTCGTCATAGAGTGGACGCAGACAGCACTTTGATATGTACGGGTCATAAAATGCCAGTATCTTTTCAATCGCTTTTTCGTCCCCGTCCATTGCTTGTGAAAGCAAGTAGTAGGACGGCTTCTTAAATGTTTGTTTCATTTTTACTGTTTCTCCTTTAGTAATTTTTTCATAAGTGCCAATGAGTTATGCCGATTTTGGAATACACCGCTTCTGGAAATATTCTGCTTTTTTGCAATTTCTTCGTTGTTCATTTCCAAGAAGTAATACATCAGCAAAGTTTCACGGTTACGCTCGGATAACTGTTTCAAGGCTTCTGCCAATTCATCATCATAGACACGAATATCATTACCGCATACATTGAAAATCGTATAGTCCGTATCATAGTCGTCCCAGACAGCCAGATTTTCTACAACGATTTCTGGAAGTTCACAAAAGAGTGTTTCTTCCTTTTGTCGTCGTTTTAATTTCTTCTGATAGTCCTTAACAACATGTCGGACAACTTTCTTCAAACAACTTTCAAAACGGCATTGAACTGTTTTCTGGAAGTCAGACGGTTTCATCAATCTCACCCCCTTTCCGTTACGACGTGAAAAGTGGTTATCCCTCTTTCCGCACCATATAGGGAACGGCAGGTGTGATTTGTTAAGTTGAAACCGAAAAAATTTTAAAAATTTTTTTGGTATGAAAAAAGCCCGCACAAAACATATAGTTTTATACGAGCTATTAAAGCTGTGAGATATTCAATTGTTGATAAAGTGCTGTTAGGTAGTGTATGAGTATATAAGATTATGCTTAAAACTTTCCATAATACAAGCCCCCTTACAGCACTTGATTTCTATTAAACTTTTGCCTTTGTAGCATAAGCATAATGCCCTCAGTTTTCATATTTCGTTTTTATTATGAGTTTAATTCAGACTTTTTATATATACGATACAATAATGGAAGTAGTATAAAATAGCATATTAAATATATTGTAAATAGAATCGGGATTGCCCCTATAACCTTACTCCCAATTTGATAAACATTAAAATAATTGACAGATGAACTGATTTGTAAAAGTTGGTCTGGCAACAATCCTAAAATTTTCGATAATACGGAAAAATCAGATAAAAAAGACGGAACAAGTAATATTACAAAAGGAACTATTACTGCTAAAACAGAAGAACGCATTTTTGCAGATACTAACATAGAAAGGGTCGACATAAATAACACCCCTATATATCCGCCTATTATTGTCAATAAAAATTTTTGTAATAATGTTATATTGTAAAAACTTTTCCAACCTCCCAAACTCGTTTGAATTAAGCAATTTGCTCCGTCAATACCCAAACACCCAAGAACAACTCCAGAAAAACAACATATAGAAATCCAATAAATTGCTGTGATACAGACAAATCCAGCTACAATTTTACTTCTAATTGCTTTGCTTCTTCCATATACCGTACTAAAAAAAATGGAATCTGCTTTTAAACGGAACTCATCAGAAAAAATTCCAGATATTAAAAATGTTCCAACTAACATAATCAACATTATCAATACTGGCAAATAATATAAAAGACTCGTCCAAGCACCTGCGTATTCATAGTAAAAAGGTATTTGCATTTCTTCATATTTTTCAACAAGATATTCTTTTTCTTGTTTTGTATAATTGTCCTTAACAGAATCCGAAGAAAGCCACTTCTTCAAGTTATCTATCCTGTTCGAATAAAAATTTCCTAGTTCTGTCGGAGTAACTGTATCAACTCGATAATAATCGTACTCTTGAAAATCACAAAAACTTCTATTTATCATATCTTTAATATCAGAAAACCCTTGTCCCCGAGAATATGCTATATTATTTTCCGTATCATTTTTTGATAAATATTCTTCAGAACTCTTTATTTTATTATTCTCCTCTAAAACTTCTTGCAATACACTCTCTGTTATATTACCTTTCCATTCATTTTTTACTTCTTTTAACCTGTTATATGCAGTAATTCCTGTATGACTATTTCCGCTAGAATCTACATATTCTATACTTCCAATCGCAAAATAACTAATTACTACAATAGCCACCAAAAGAATAATTAACGCAATTTTATTTGATGATTTTGCAAATATTTTTTTTAATTCAAATCGTACCATTATTTACACCTGCCTTTTCGCCGAAATAATACAAAAACACATCTTCAAGAGTGGCGTTCTCTCTTGTTGCCTTTTCAACTGGCTTATCTTTTGAAATAATTCGTAATTCTACACCATTCACATCTGATTTTATATTCGACACTTTATTTTTTTGCGATAAGTTCTGAACCATATTTTTTTCTACATGACATACCCAAACATATTCCTTCATTGAATTGATAAGGTCAACTACAGTTCCTTTATGAATCAATTGTCCATCTTTCATCAGTAGAATTTCGTTTGCAATATATTCCACATCAGAAACGATATGCGTAGATAAAAGTACAAGCCGTTCTTCTGCCAATTCACTGATTAAATTTCTAAAACGAATGCGTTCATTTGGGTCAAGACCAGCAGTCGGCTCATCAAGAATTAAAATTTGGGGATTATTTAACATCGCCTGTGCAATTCCAACCCTACGCTTCATACCGCCAGATAAATTTTTCATTTTTTTATTGAATGCTTTTTGCAAACCAACCTTTGCAACCAATTCTCTTACTCGTTTTTTTGCGACGATCGGTTTTATCCCCTTTATTGACGAAATATAAAGCAGATAATCTTTTACGGTAAATTCTGGGTAAAAACCAAAGTCTTGTGGTAAATACCCTAAAATTTTTCTATAATCTCCGTCCATAGCCAAAATATCTTTTCCGTTACAAGTTATTTTTCCCTCGGTTGGACGAAGTAATGTACAAAGCATACGCATAAGAGTAGTTTTACCTGCACCATTCACCCCCAACAATCCATATACACCTGTTGTCATTGTGACATTTATATTATCTACTGCTGTGAAATCATCAAATTTCTTTGTTAAATTAGTTATCGTTAAATCCATTTGAATGTCCCTCCCAATATCTAGTACAATCATGTAAAACTCTATAAATCATACTTCCTAAAATCAATAACGCAATTCCCAACAAAAGTATCCATACTGGCATTTTTATAACAGAATATATTTTTTCATTTGCTGTAATTAGCCACCATACTACACTCCACAGAATACATAAAACAATAGAAATAGTTTCATTTACATTTTTTTTATTACATAGCAGACCAAAACAAATACAGGCAGTAACAACCGCAGGAAAGACAAACTGTGATAGTAGGGAAAGCAATGTAATATGCAAACTTCCATGCAAAAATATACAGAATGCAGTAAGTAATATTACATCTACCAAGCCAAATAAAAAAATCCGTGTTGAATATATTTGTCTAAGAGAATAGTAAGATGTATTCTCTATTTCCATACATTGATTAGATTTATTTTTCCACAATTCTGGAATAATCAAAATCACAAATAAAACACTTGTAATCCCTAATCCTCTCTGTATGATAAAAATCTCTTGATTAAAATAAAGGGCTATTCCAATTCCTACCAATAATAACATCTGTAATATCCACCATTTTTTCTGTGTTATACGGAATTGCGACCATAAAAACTCTCGGTAAGTCAATAGCTTTTCCTGCTCTTTCAAATAAAAGATTTCTATTGACTTATTAACTGTGTCCACAATTTTTTCCTCGTTTGGTTCAATCCATGTATCAACCTCAAACATTTCAAAGTTCCTTTTCATGTATGTCATCCTCTCTTCCAAAAATTTCCAATTGTTTTCGTGCATTTGTTAATCGGTACTTTGCTAAAGATAAACTAATTTGTAATTTCTCTGCAATCTCTGCAATTTTAAATCCATCTAAATAATACAAAACAACAACTTCTTTTAATTCTTTAGAAAGAGAGCTGATTGCACTATCTATAAACATTTTATCCAAGACTTGTTCCATATCATTTGACATTCCGTGTGTTAATAAGAACTCATCGTCCATCAATACATCTTTTTTCTTTTTACAATGGTTTTTGCATAAATTTCCAGCAATCGTATAAAGATAATTCATAGTTTTACCTTGATAATGATAATCAGATAATTTTGCGAAAAAATTTACAAATGTTTCTTGTGTTAAATCTTCGGCATATTCTGTGTCATAACAATGGTAACTACAATACTTTAGTATTTCGTTATAATATTTACGCACAAAAGTATTAAAAGCCTGTTCGTTACCTTGTTTCATTTTCTGAATTAAAAGAAAATCTGTAAGCACAAAATCCTCCTTTCTCATTTAAAATGTTATAAACGTTTACATCATTCTACTAAGTATAACAACACAGACAGATAAAAAGTTAGTCATTTTTCAAAATAATTTAAAATAATTACCAAAAGCAAAGAATAGCGTGCAAATCTGATAAGAAATGCACGCTATATCATTTATCCTACAATCTTCCAGTTGCTATCCTTATGTAGCACAAGCTCATACTGCGATACCTGCATAGCCTTTGTCTGATTATCAAGGAATTTCACAGCAACTTTGACTTTCACATTGTCCCCGTCCTTTATAAAAATAGGGTTTACCAATTCAGAATAAAGGTAGTCCCTGCCGATAGGTTCAAGTACATTCCCCGTTACATAATAAGCAAGCTCTTTTTCTGTGGCTGTTGGATAGAGCTTAAAAAATGTTTCCAGAAATGCGGTAGCGTCATTGACAGTATCAGCGTCCACACTTGCGTCTGCTTCTGGTGTCTTAGGTTCATAGTCTGATTTTTCGATTGCTGGTGCAAGGGTAGGGTTCTGAACGATTACCATATCCCCGTCAGCGTCTACATGGACTTTTACGGTATAGGTTGCTTTCACATTTCTTGTCTGTTCTCCCTCTTTTATCTGCTGATCTACTTCGTAGGTAGCAGAAAAAGTGTCCGTTCCCGATTGCTCGATATGCCACACAATCACATCTGTAACTGTGGAGCTGGTCGGTATATCGGTTCTAATGGTATCTATATTCAAGTCCTGCAATTCTTTTGTCAGATAACCGCTGATTGCCTGCGTCCTTGCTTCAATCGCTTCTTTGCTGTTACTCCATGTGTAGTAGGACTTCGCAAAGTTTTTTACGAAATTTTCTATCCCGTTGGTGTCCTGCAAGCGAAGCTCTATGATTTCTTTTTCATGGGTCGTGTGCTGGTCGATAGCCGTAAAATTCTTATACACTCCAAAGCTCACGCTTGCGATAAGCACCACCCACAACGCAATCACGGTTTTCTTATGTGTGCCTACCTTAACAGTACGCACCTTTTTTTCTTTTGGTTCTTTGATAGTTTCTGTCTGTTTCTTATTCTTCTTAAACATATTTTTCAAGTCCTTTCTATTGTTTTACTCGTCCTGCACCGATTAAGTGCTGTTGCCAGTAACTACTACTTAGGTCTGCATATCCTATCGGGTCGCCTGCATGGTACATCTGTGTCGGCGAAACAAGAATACCGACGTGTGTTACATACGAACCAGCGTTATAGGTGGAATGAAAAAACACCAAATCGCCTGCTTTTGCCTGCGAGAGTGGCAGATGTTGGGTTGCGTCATACTGTGCTTGTGCTGTTCTCGGTAAGGAGATACCAGCTTTTCCATAGCACCATTGCGTCAATCCCGAACAATCAAAGGAAGTATTCGGGTTACTGCCACCATACACATACTTCCAGCCTTGATATTTCAACGCTTCATTCATTACCTTTTGTGCCAGTTCTCCCG
>OLTD01000105.1_pt1 | contig 69888 bp, 72 predicted proteins | sample 1643231 | NCBI WGS metagenome assembly OLTD01 (sample SAMEA3136647, study PRJEB25190) | human gut metagenome | biome: human gut; feature: human-associated habitat; material: faeces | place: Austria | collected 2013
TGTAGATAATTCCAGCTATATTAATAACTTTATGAAGTTTTTTATTCCTTTTTGCTTTATAAAGTTTAAAAATATATGTTCTCATTACAATCACCTACTTTTCTATGATATTTAGGACAAAACACTACACGATACTTACAAAAATATACTATATTATTATTGGTTTATATTTCATAAAAATATTATATAACTGTTAAAAATATAATACAATAAAAAATAATGATATCGAATCATTGTTTTTTAGCGAGATTATATCTCTATAAATAAATTTAGGGGCTTTACGCTCGCATTTGGTAATTCTTGAGATAAACGCTGTCTTTCATCTTCTTGTGCTCTAAATAATTGAGCCATTAATAAGCTGTTATGTTCTTCTTTTTTTCTCAATTCTGCCAATAAATAGGAATTTTCTTTTTCCTTTTTCGACAAACGTCTTGCCATATTATTAAAAGCTTTTATCAAACGACCAGTTTCATCATTTCTATCTTTATCCAAAGATATATTATAATTTCCCTTGGCTATTTCTCTTATAGCTTTTGACATAATCTGTATTGGCTCTAATAAATACCATACATAATAAGTGGCAATAGCAGAAGATATCATACAGATAATTAAAATCGTCAATATCGTCTGGATACATTTTTCTTTTATATATTCCATCATGATATTTTCCGTCAAACCAATGCGAATGGCACCGATAATATCATTTCCTGGAACATATATTATCTCTAATATTTGACCTTCATTACTTTCAAAAAGCATTTTATCTACTTTTTCGCTTGTCGCTGATAAATTATTTTCTTTGTATAAGGGCAAACCCTTTGGCAGTCCCTTTGCAAATGTCGTAGATAAAATTTTTCCATCTGGTGATTCCACTATAATATAGCGAATTTGCTCATTTTGTTTTAAAGTCTGCATCAAGCGTTCATATATAGCAAATTTATTATCTAGTAATACATCTGTGCTGATAATTGCATTTAAAGCTAAAGCTGTATCTTTTCCCGTTTTTTCTAAATCCTGTTTTAAATTAACTGTCGTATTATAAATGAAAATACTTCCCATAAAAATACCACATAAAAAGATAGCACCGATAATCAATATATTAAATTTAAAATATAAGCTATTACGTTTTATATTCATTTTATAATACCCTATTTTATTTTATATTTTTGTTTCAAATTTTCATATAATTCAGGATTTGGCACAACAAATTGGTCAATCATAACCTTATTTAAAGCCTCTTTAACATTTTTCACAGTATGAATATTAAATAAAATATTTTGTATCTTTGCTTTCGTCTCTTTATCTATATCTTTTCTTATCACGATAGGTCCACTAGGTGCTTTTTCTAGTACATCTATAATCTTTATTTGCTTTATAATATCTGGATTTTTCTTAAGTGTATAATCATAAACTTGACTATCTACACTAGCTGCATCTGCTAAATGATTTGCTACGGCTAAAATGGATTTATCATGATTATATGTGTAAAAATATCTATAAAAATATTCTTCTACAGTTGTATTTTTTGATGACAAAATATTATCTATAACTAATTTACCAGAAAAACTAGCTGGGTCTGTAAAAGCAATCGTTTTATGATATAAATCATCAAAACTTTCTATATCACTATCTTTAGCTGTTATTAAATACGTATCATAAAAAATAGTATCATTAGTTTTTATCATTGCTAGTAATTCAATAGGATAAGCCCCTTTATATGATATATATGCCCCTGTGGATAAAAAGGCAATATCTGCTTCTCCATTTGCTAATAATACATTTAATTCTTCATAAGTTTTCTTTTGTATCAACACCACTGGTTGGTCTAATTGACGAGACAATTCATCTATTAATACATGATATGATTTCCTTGTATCTATTGGAGAAATTACTGATGCAAAAGCTATTCTCAAAGGAGTTTTTTCAGGAATACTATTGATTGTAGAGTTTTCTTGTAGCTCAGAAAAATCTATCTTTCCCTCTGATTTATCACAGCCACCGCACAACATAGACACAAAAATTAAAGTCATTGATATAAAAATTAAATAAAAATTTTTAAATAATTTCATATTAAACCGCTTCTCCATAAATTCATAATTATTTAAAATTATATCATGATTATATTAACATTTAAACAAAAAGAAAGCCCAGTATTTTACTGGGCATAATTGGGTATATATTAATTATTTAGAAGAGATTTTTATTTATCATATGCCTGTTTTAAAATACTTATTGGGTGGATAGCTTTTTTTCCACTTCCATTTTCAATTTGTAAACGACAAGTACCACACTCTGATAAAACATAATCAACATTTGCTGATTTTATTTTCTTAAACAATTTAGCTCCAATTTTCATAGAGATTTCATGTTTATCAGCTTTGAAACCATAACTTCCTGAAATTCCACAACAACCAGCATCTGCTTCTGTTACTTGGATTTTAGGAATTTGTCTTAATAAATCTAAACTTGGAAAACCTATTGCTTGCACCTTCAAATGACAAGGAGCATGATACATATATTTTTTATTATCAAATTTAAAATCTGTATTTAATTCATTATTATCTGCTAATATTGCTAAATATTCCATAGCATCATAAATGCGTTTTGAACAAGTTTCTAATGCTTCAATATCAAATAATTCATTGTATTCTTGTTTCAACATTAATCCACAGCTAGTACATGCAGTAATGATATCATATCCTTTATCAGTCCAATATTTAAAACGACTTACATTTTTCTCTGCATTCACTTTAGCATCATCAAGATATCCACCTGCTACCATAGGTGAACCGCAACAAACAAATTCTTCATCAACAATGACTTCTATTTTATTTTTTTGATAAACCTTCACTAAATCCATGCCAATATCTGGCTGATTATAATTTATGAAACAACCTGGGAAAAATACCACTTTATTAGGATAAGACACTTGTTTAAATTTCTTAAATTTACTATAAAAAGATTCATTAGCGTATGATGGCATTTTTGCGTCTTGTGCTATTCCCATTGCTTTCATCATATTGAGATTTTTCCCAATGCTCATACCAAGATTAGCAAAAGTTGCTCCTAATGGTATAGATGTTATCATTTTTCCCATATTTTCACTGTGCGCTAACATATAATTTGCTTTTGATTTACGTGGATGAGTTTTATAATACTCATTTTTAGCAATCATATTCAAAGTGGAAATAGGTACACCTGAAGGACAAGCTAAATCACAATTTTTACAGTTAGAACAATAATCCAACATATTATCATCATCAGATATTAATTTTCTTAAACGAGTCAATGCTGGACCTGTCATTTTAGGACCACGGAATTTTCTAGTAGCAGCTGTTACAGGACATGCTGTAACACAAATTGTACAGGCAATACATTGGTCTGGATTAATATTTAATTTTACTGACATTATCGCACCACCTTACACAAATCCATAGCTGCTTTGTAGGCAGTTATTAAAGCTACTCCATTACCAGATTTTTCATAACAAAAATCATATCCAGCTAGATTTCTACCTACGATTTTTAAATTATCAATGATTTGTTTTCCATCTTTTGTTATCGGCACTAAATTATTATTTACTTCTATACCGAATTGAGCAAATAACTGTTTACCTTTAGAGAATAATTTTTTATCTGACCAATCAGTTTGCACTTCTGGTACTTCAATATCAATATTGAAAATAGGTTCTTTCAAGCTACCTATTCCCGCTATTAATCCGCCACCATATATACCACCTGTTGCCAAGATAAAATCATCTGCATAGAATTTCTTTTGTCTTCCATGGCTTTCTACAATAACAGACTTGCATTTATTATCTACGACTTCTGCTGCGATAACTTTTGCTTTTTTAATTATTTCTACACCACATTTTTTTGCATAACTTACTAACATTTTATTTAAACGCAAGCCTGTAATTGCTGGAGGTAATGAAAATACTTCTATAAATGTAGTTTTTAAATCTTGTTGTAATCTATCTAATAAATCGTAATTTGGGTCTAAACCTAAAACCGCTGGCAACACTATAACTGTATCTGGTGTTACATGTGGTTTTAGTTGATTTTTAAAAGAATTAAATCCTTCTTCATGTTCTAACCAAAATGCTATATCTATCGAAGAAATATCCCTTAAATCACGACTATTTACCAAATCAGATTTTATAACTAAAGAAGTAATGCTTTTCTTTTCTTCAAAATCTTTTTTCAAATTTTTAGCTACCATATCAGCATAAAAATCTTTCATGCCTTCAAAGCCAACTACTAATATATGTTTTTTCTCAAATAATACATCTGAATTCATGCTATATAGTGTTAAACATGTTGGCTTGAAATTTCCCAAAGCTGTTGGTATCCATCTATTTCTATTTACATCACCCATATATGGATAATTTTCTGCTTTTGCTATCTCCATAAATGTCTGTAAAGCTTTTTTAGCTACATCATTTTCAACTTTCGCATAAGGATGATGTTTAGCTACATTTTTTATACCTTCAATTGGATTTGCTACAAAATTGCCATCATCGTCATATCCCAATACATCGATAATTCCACTGCCGATAGTTAAGGTACTTTCTCCATATGATAGAATTTTTACTTTTTTACCTTGTCTACTAGCTACACATGCAGCAAATAGACCAGATAAACCTCCTCCAATAATTAAAAGATCATGTTTCATTGTTTTTCTACTCCGTTCAAATTCAAAGATGCATCATATATCGCACGCGTAAGTTCTATATCACGAAGCATATTTCCCCACAATACAGGACGAATACCTTTCCAGCGTGTTTCTAAAAATTCTTTAAATAAAAATGTAGTATCTTTTGCCCATGGTAAACTACTCTTACTTAAAGCTCCTATACTACGATAAGCACAAAAAGTTCCTTGGCAAGTTCCCATACCTAAACGAGTTCGTCTTCTAATATCACTTACTGTATGACTTGTTTCTTCCTTGGATATCTCCTCAACTTCTGCTCTCGTTACATTTTCACATTCGCAAATAAGTTCTTTAGTTTCTGGGTTTTGTTCGATTTTATCTATTACTTTTTCTAATTTTTCATTGCCCAAACGAGAAGCTGCCAATTCTGCTCCATAACTTGGGAAAACTTTTTTTGCTCTAGTCATCAAATCTGGTGAAATATCTTCTACTAAATCTTCTTCAGCAGTTCGACATTTTGCATTCACACCTAATTGACTGCAAACAATATCACATACTTTTTCAGCCATTAAACGATAAGTTGTGAATTTACCACCACATACACTCATGAAGTTTTTTATACCGTCATATTGATGGTCTAATGTAACAAACCCACGAGAAGCACTTCTACCTTTAGCATTTGGGTCAGCACTATATAATGGACGAGTTCCTGCAAAAACTCTTAAAATACGATAATTATAAATATCTTCAAAAGTCGCCTTACCTATTTCTAACATAGAAATTACTTCTGAAGTTTCTGTACTAGTATCATCTGGCGCACTATCTATGGAACTTGTACCCCAAATAGTAATTGAACCATGTGGTACGAAAATATCTGCATCAGAAGATTTATGCAATCTATGCACTACTCTATTACAAATTCTGTGATTAAAAGCGATTAATGTACCTTTACTTGGTTTTACATTTACAGATAAACCAGCTAAATTTGCTACTTCTCCAGCAAATGAACCTGCTGCACTTATCACATAATCACAGGCGATTTTTTCTTCTTTACCTGTCCATCTATCTTTTACTCTTACACCGACAACAACACCATTTACAGTTTCAATAGCTGTTAATTTAGTATAAGTCATCACTCTACCACCATAGCGTTTTGCAGAATCTACTGTTTGCCACAATAAACGAAAACCATCTACAGCAGCACCTGGGCAACGATATGCTGATAATAAACTGCGATTTAAATTTGGCTCTAATTTAAAAGCTTCTTGCATAGTTATAGGAATAGCTGAAATACCACATTCCTTACAAGATTTTACCCATTCTTGTTCAAATTCCTCACTATCTTCAGGAGCTCTTACAAACAAACTTTCTGTAGCTTCTACGCAATGTTTACCTATTCTGCGTAAAATAGTATTTTCTTTTATACATTCAATAGCAGCTTCTTTATCCTTAACAGCATATCTTCCACCACTATGTAACAATCCATGAAATCTAGAACTTGTCCAATATCCTAAATCATCTTGCTCTATTAAAATGGTATCTACACCACGCATAGATAAGTCACGCAAAATACCTACACCTGTTGAGCCTCCCCCAATAATTACAACTGTAGTTTTTAACATAATTTTACATACTCCTTATAAGCTCTCTTCGCATATAAATATCACTATAATAACAATAAATAACAAATTTTTTGAGTTGCTCTCAAGATAAATATATTACTTATCTTGAGAGCTATATTTAAATTTATCTAGAAGGCTAATTAATCTTTAGCTTTTGCATTCCACACCAATAAAGTCAATAATGTGGAAAGAACAGCAGCACCAAACCAAAAATCACCTGCATAAGTGAAATTGTATATTTTTTCTCCATCGATAACTTCTATTATCATCAATTTACCAGTGATGAATTCTTGAATAGCTGCACCTGCATAACTCAATAAACCAATCATACCCATTGCAGCACCTGTAACTCTTTTTGGCACGATATCAACAGCCATCAAACCGCCAAGGTAACAAACTAAAGCACCCATTGTAAAACCATAGAAAGTCATACATAACATATCCATTGTGAAAGATTGTGGTGCCCATAAGAATAAACCAATAGCAGCACTATATAATATTCCATATATTAAGGCAGGAGCATTTCTCTTATGATTGAAGAATTTATCAGATATCCAACCACATAATAATGCACCGAAAATACCTGCTACCTGCATATAAGCCATAACACCGGCTGCACCCATCATGTCATAACCTTTTTGAGAAGTTAAATATACTACGCCCCAACTTTCAATAGCATAACGTGCAATATAGCAACATAAAGAAGCTAAACCTAAAATCCATACAGCTGGATTTTTAATAACGTCCCATTGCATACTGCTTAATTTTTTCTTTTTCAAAGCATCTACTTCAGCTTGAGTTTTTTCACCATAATAAACAGCAGCATTTGGTAAACCCTGAGTTTCTGGTCTATCACTCATACCAAGATAAATAAAAATTGTACCTACAAGACAAATAATACCAGCAGCTATAAAGCCCATAGACCAGCTATATGCACTAACTACAGCAGCGATAGCAAAATAAGCAAATGAAGAACCTAAATTATGGCTAGTGAACCAAATACCATATAAAGTTCCTCGTTCTTTATTACTAAACCATTGATTTAAAGAAACAATAGAAGAACCTGCACCGTAAGATTGGAACCAACCATTTAAACCCCATAAAATAGCAAGTGGAATAAATGAATTTACTAAACCCATACCAACCATTGTTATGGAAGATATAAATAAACCAAATGAGAAAAATTTCTTATTATTTACTCGGTCTGCTAAGAAAATATTTGTAAATTTACCTAAACCGTACGTTACAAAGAAAATTGAACCAATAATACCCACCTGCTCTGGAGTAACAACTCCTGAACCTAAAAGTGGCTTTTTGATTACAGAATAACTCTGTCTAATAATGTAATAAAAAGCATAACCAATAGTGATGGAAACGAATACTCGCCAGCGCAACATATTAAATTTACTCTTAACTTTGTCCTTGTCAGAAATCATTGCTGCGTCAGGAGCTGTTTTAAAAAAATTCCAAATCAGATCTTTCATAATATAGCTCTCCTTAATATATAAATTATTTACTAATTATTCCGTAAATAATTATCGCATATTCTGTTTATTTGTTATATCGGCAAAATTCTGATTTTTTTGTAGGAATTTTTCTGATAGCACTATAAGAAGAAAACTTATAAAAAAATAGAGTAGAGAATTTATCTCTACTCTATTTAATAGCATATTTATTATTTACCTACAGCTAAAGCTGCTTTTACAAAGTCACGGAATAATGGTTGTGGATTATTTGGACGAGATTTTAATTCTGGATGGAACTGAGAAGCTACAAACCAAGGATGATCTTTTACTTCTACGATTTCTACAAGTCCATTATCTGGGCAAACACCAGCAATTACAAGACCAGCATCAGTGAGTTCTTGTTTAAATTCATTGTTGAATTCAAAACGATGACGATGACGTTCATGAATTAATTCACTGCCATAAGCTTCATAAGTTTTTGTACCTGGTGTTACTTTACATGGATAAGAACCAAGTCTCATTGTGCCACCTTTATCTTCAACATTGATCTGAGAAGACATTAAAGCGATTACTGGATGATTTGTTTCTGGATTGAATTCAGAGCTATGAGCATCTTCCATACCACATACATGACGAGCAAATTCAATAACAGAACACTGCATACCAAGGCATAAACCTAAGAATGGGATTTTATTTTCACGAGCGTATTTAATTGCGGAAATTTTACCTTCAACACCACGATCGCCGAAACCACCTGGTACTAAGATACCTTTGCAACCTGCAAATACATCGCTTAAATCAGTGCCTTCTTTTTCAATTTCTTCAGCGTTAACCCATTTAATTTTTACATCTGTAGAATTGTAGATACCTGCATGATGTAATGCTTCTGTAACAGAAATATATGCATCTGGTAATTCTACATATTTACCTACAACAGCAATTTTTACTTTATTTGCAGGATTTTTAATGCGATGAACCATACGTTCCCATTCTTCCATATGAGCTGGGCGATAATCCATTTCTAATTTTTCAAGAACAATTTTATCAAGACCTTCTTTTTGCATCATTAAAGGTACTTCATAAATTGTAGAAGCTGTCATATTCTGGATAACTGCATCTGCATCTACGTCACAGAAAAGAGCTAATTTTTCTTTCATATCTTTAGAAAGTTCTTGTTCTGTACGGCAAACAAGAATATCTGGCTGAATACCAATGCTGCGAAGTTCTTTTACGCTATGTTGAGTTGGTTTTGTTTTTAATTCACCAGCAGCAGAGATAAATGGAATTAAAGTTACATGAATGTATAATACATCATGTTTACTTACTTCTTTTTTAACCTGACGAATAGCTTCGAGGAATGGAAGACTTTCGATATCCCCTACTGTACCGCCGATTTCAGTGATAACTACATCTGCATCATCATGAGCAGCAACGTCATATACACGTTGTTTAATTTCATTTGTGATGTGTGGAATTACCTGAACTGTTTTACCAAGATAATCACCGCGACGTTCTTTATTTAATACAGACCAATAAATTTTACCAGTAGTTACATTAGAATTTTTTGTAAGATTGATATCAATAAAACGTTCATAATGTCCAAGGTCAAGGTCAGTTTCTGCTCCATCTTCTGTTACGAAAACTTCACCATGCTGATAAGGACTCATAGTACCTGGGTCAATGTTAATATATGGGTCAAATTTTTGAATTGTTACTTTAATACCACGGCTTTTTAATAAACGACCTAAAGAAGCTGCTGTGATACCTTTACCTAAAGAAGAAACTACACCGCCAGTAACAAATATATACTTTGCCATTTAAAAATACTCCTCCTCTATATATCTAAAATTATGCTTTATCTGTATCGTCTTGAATTCCTTCTAATAAAGAAGTGCGACGTCTGTTGGACATTGCTTTCATCTTACTAGCACTAGAAGAACTACTAGAAACACTACTACGTTTTGTTTCTGGTGGATTCCATTCTACAAGACCCCACATACCATTACCTGTATGTTGAAAACGAGCGTCCATATTAATAAGTGTATATACTTCAGATATAGAAGCAGATAAGGACTGCACTGGTTTACATTTTTTCTCTATTACTTCTAAAATAAGGTCTTTAAAAAAGATAGGTTTATTAGCTAAATTTAAGATATAGTATGCTACATCTGTTTCTGAACTATGCAGAAAATCCATCAAGTATTTCCTCCCAATTATCATTTACATTAAAAATTATTACATTTTTTCTGGTGCATTAACACCTAAAATTGCAAGTGCATGAGCTAATACATATTTTACTGCTAAACAAAGAGCAAGTCTTGCTCCTGCTAATTTTGCATCTACACCTAAAATACGGCATTTATTATAGAAACTATGGAACATAGATGCTAAATCATGTACATATGTTGCAATACGATGTGGTGCTTTATTTTTAGCTGCTGTTGCAATTTCATCTGGATAAGATAATAACTTTTTAATTAAAGCAATTTCTGCTTCATCTGTCAATAAAGAAAGCTGTGGATTTTCAGTTGTTTCAATACCAGCTTCTTTCATTTGACGGAAAATACTACAAATACGAGCATAAGCATATTGAACATAGTATACAGGATTTTCATTAGATTGAGATTTTGCTAAGTTTAAATCAAAATCAAGCTGACTGTCTAAAGAACGCATGATAAAGAAGAAACGAGCTGCATCAGCACCTACTTCTTCAATCAATTCAGATAAAGTTACGCTTTGACCTGTACGTTTAGACATTTTTACAAGTTCACCATCACGATAGAGGCTTACCATTTGTAATAATAAAACTTCTAAATCATCAGCATTATAACCAAGTGCTGCCATTGCTGCTTTTACACGGCAAACATAACCATGGTGGTCAGCACCCCAAATATTGATGAGTTTATCAAATTTACGTTCAAATTTATTATCATGGTATGCAATATCTGCTGCTAAATAAGTAGGAACGCCATTATCACGGATAACTACGCGGTCTTTATCATCACCATAAGCAGTGGATTTTAGCCATAAAGCACCATCTTGTTTATACATGTTGCCATTAGCTAAAAGTTTATCACAAACAGCATTAACAGCATCTGGATGAAGTGTTCTTTCACTGAACCATACATCAAAATGAACATTAAATGCAGCTAAATCTTCTTTTAATGCTGCTAATTTTTCTTTTAATGCTAATTCTTTAAAGATGGATAATCTTTCTTCATCAGACATATTTAAATATTTATCACCATCTTTAGCGATAATGCGTTTTGCTGTTTCAATGATATCTTGACCATGGTAACCATTTTCTGGGAACTCTACTTCTTTACCCAATAATTCAAGATAACGAGCATTTACAGATAATGCCAAGTTATCAATCTGTTTACCAGCATCATTTATATAATATTCACTAGAAACATTATATCCTGCTGCACGCATAAGATTTACTAAAGCACTACCAAAAGCAGCTCCACGACCATGACCTACATGAAGTGGACCAGTAGGGTTAGCACTTACATATTCTACTTGAATTCTTGGTGTTTCTTGTTTTGGTAAATTACCATATTCACTGCCAGCTTTTAATAAATTAGCTAAAGCATCATAAATAACATCAGATTTTAAGTAAAAATTAATAAATCCAGGTCCTGCAATTTCTGTTTTTTCCAAAAAAGTAGCATCTAAACGGCTTACAATTTCTTCAGCAATTTTTCTTGGTGCTACATGAAAAACTCTAGCTGATTGCATAGCAATATTAGATGCGAAATCACCTAATTCTTTCTTTGGTGGTACTTCTAAAATAACAGTAGGTAACTGTCCTTCAGGAAGTGCCTGCTCAGCTATAGCTTTTGCAACTGCATCTTTGATGGCTTGTATAAGCAAATCTTTAGTATCCAATCAAAATCCTCCTAAGTTTTATATTTATCTCTATATTAATTGTATATTAGCAATATATCATTAGTAAACTCAATTTGCTGGCTCTAATCTAATCATAAGTTCATTATCACTTTGCCAACTATTATTTATATATAAAGCATAATCTATTTTTATAGTAGATTTCATGCCTGTAATTATTTCCAAACGATGTGTCTTTACCTTCATTTTTAAATTACCATAAGGTGTTATATAATCGCTTACACTTTCTTTTCCTTCGACAAAAACTTGCTGTTGTTGTACGCCACCAGTTCGCATAAGCGTCAGGCTATCTTTTTGTATTTTCAACATCGTTGAAGTTTCTTTTTCTTCATTTAAATCTTTTTCTTTATAAATGACATACAAAATACCATTTTTTGTATAAACATTAGCCAATGCCTTCATTTTTATTGTATTTTGTTTATCATTTTTTTGTTTACTGTTAATTTTAACAATAACTTTGTTCATTAAATAGATAATCTCCCTATAAACACATTAAGTTTTATTATAACTTAATCTTTATACCTTGCCAACTGTATTTAGAGAATTATCCTTTAAAAATAGCTGTAAATTTTTTAATCATCTTCACAGGGCGATAAGACTCTTTTGCTTTTCTTAAACCTTCAATACCCATATCCTCTTCACGATTGATATAAGTCATATCTTGCCAAGTATTAGCTACAAAAGCTTGATTGATAGCTGTATATGCACCATTGACATCTGGATCAGCTTTCTCTACGTGAATGACAGCTGTGTCTTCATTTAACTGTTCACCAAAAGTAAATGCCATTACTTTATTAACTAAAAATAATGCTCCACCTTTTAATTTTAACTGCTCAAAATTATTAAGCACTTCAATGATAGCATCTCGTTCAGCTCCGATAAATGGGTCATCAGGAGTAAGCGCTAAACGTTTTTTATACCAGCCATTAATCGTTATCTTACATAATGTTATTATATCATTATTAATTGGCAAATATTTAGCTTCTGGATAATTTTTTCGGAAACTATTCAAATGATTTTTCTTAGAATGGAATTTTCTTCCTGATAAATTTATTAAATCTATAGCATTATAGACATAATCATCATCATCGCGATTAGTTGAAAACTCAAATTCTCCATTAGGATAATTTTTTAATTCTTCAACGATATTTTCTTCTAAGCCAGAAAGTGTGAATTCTATATTCTTATCATTAAAATATGCTTTTAATTTATCAATAGCTTCAAATAATCTCTCTTTTTTACAAAGTGGCTGAAGTGCAAATTCACTGTCATGGAATTTAGCTTTGAAATATAAAATATCATCTTCAATGCACCACATAATGTTATAAGCTTTGCGCCACATAAATAAATTTGTAAAATTCAAATGAGAATTTTCATGATAGTTTAATTTAAAAAAGCTATCTAATCTATCTTTATCATTTATAGTCAATTCATTAAAAATAATTGTAATCACCTTCTTTTTTTAATCTAAAGATACATTATAGCAAATTTTAATTATTTAAATCAAGAATTCTTATTTTTACTTTATGAATTATCTTTTTAAGCTAATAAAATATTTTTGAAATTATTTTCATTTTGATATTTACATTTGTTCATTTATGAATTATAATGAACTTAAGAAATGAAACTTGAATTTTCTTTTAATTTTAAATTTTAATATTAAATAGATTAATAGGAGGATTTCATCATGATAAATTGTGATTTATTAGTAAAAAAAGCTTACGAAGGCCGTGCTAATGCTTACACTCCATATTCTAATTTTAAAGTAGGCGCTGCTGTACTCACTGAAGACGATACAATCTATACTGGTTGCAATATAGAAAACGCTTCTTATGGAGCTACTAATTGTGCTGAAAGAACAGCTATCTTCAAAGCCATTTCTGAAGGTCATCAAAAAATTAAAGCTATCGCCATTGTTGGTGTAGAAAATGATTACACTTATCCATGCGGTATCTGCCGTCAAGTAATTGTAGAATTTGCCACTAAAGATATAAAAATCATCTTAGGCAAAAGTCCTACAGAATATATTGTAAAAACTATGGACGAAATCTTACCAGGTGCTTTCACTAAAGAAGATTTAAAAAAATAAAAATTATCCTTCATTAATATAAATAAATAATAAATATATGAAATAAACATCTAAAGGAGTATTTATAATGAACATCAATAAATTAATCGACCACACAGCTTTAAAACCTAATACAAATAAAGAAAGCATTTTAAAATTAATCGCTGAAGCTAAAACTTATGATTTTGCTTCCGTTTGCGTAAATCCTTGCTGGGTTGCACTTGCTCATCAAGAATTAAAAAATACAGATGTTAAAGTATGTACTGTAATCGGCTTCCCTCTTGGTGCTAATACTACAGAAGTAAAAGTTTTTGAAACTAAAGATGCTATTGAAAAAGGCACTCAAGAAATTGATATGGTAATCAATATCGCAATGCTCAAAGATAAAGAATATGATTATGTAGAAAATGAAATTCATCAAATCGTAGAAGCTGCTAAAGATAAAGCTATCGTAAAAGTAATCATCGAAACTTGCTTATTAACTGATGAAGAAAAAATCAAAGCTTGCGAACTTTCCCAAAAAGCAGGTGCTGACTTTGTAAAAACTTCTACTGGTTTTTCCACTGGTGGTGCAACTGTTCATGACATCGTTCTCATGCGTAAAACAGTAGGAGCTGAAATGGGTGTAAAAGCTTCTGGTGGTGTTCATACTCATGAAGAAGCTCTTGCTATGGTAGAAGCTGGTGCTACTCGTATCGGTGCTAGTGCTGGCGTTAAACTTCTAAAATAAAAACACGGAGGATATCATCATGCAATATATTATTGGTGTAGCTGGACTTGCCTTAGTTTTTGGTATGGCATTTATTGTCAGCAATGACCGCAAAAAAATAAAATATAGACCAATCCTTACCATGCTTGTTCTCCAATTCGTTCTAGGATTTTTACTTTTGAATACATCTGCTGGTAATGTCTTAATCAGTACAATCGCTAACGGATTTACAGCACTTTTAAATTGTGCTAGAGAAGGTATAAATTTCGTTTTTGGTAGATTGGCTAATCCTGATGATCCTATCTTCTTTATGAGTGTTTTAATGCCTATCACATTTATCTCTGCTTTAATCGGTATCTTGCAACACTGGCATATATTGCCATTCATCATCAAATATATCGGTCTTGCTTTAAGCAAAGTAAATGGCATGGGCAAACTTGAATCCTATAATGCAGTGGCTTCCGCTATTTTAGGTCAATCAGAAGTATTTATCTCTGTAAAAAAATTACTCGGACCTTTGCCACCTAATCGTTTATATACTTTATGTGCTTCTGCAATGTCCACAGTTTCTATGTCCATCGTTGGAGCATATATGGTAATGATTGAACCAAAATATGTAGTTACAGCTCTCGTTTTAAATCTCTTTGGTGGATTTATAATCGCTTCCATTATAAATCCCTATGAAGTTAAACCTGAAGATGATATTCTAGTAGTAGCAGAAACTAAAAGACAATCTTTCTTTGAAATGCTCGGTGAATATATCTTAGACGGTTTTAAAGTCGGCGTTATTGTATGTGCTATGCTAATCGGTTTCGTTGGCATTATCACATTAATCAATAATATATTTTTAGGAATTATTGGCATTTCTTTCCAAGAAATCCTAGGTTATTTATTCTCACCATTTGCCTTCTTCATGGGAATTCCAATGGCAGAATGTGTAGATGCTGCTAGCTTGATGGCTACTAAAATAGTCGCTAATGAATTTGTAGCTATGATGCAACTTTCCAGTGGTACAGTTATTCTCTCTGCAAAAAGCGTAGCTATTGTATCCATCTTCTTAGTATCCTTTGCTAATTTCTCCTCTATTGGTATTATTGCAGGTGCAGTTAAAGCCCTCAATGAAGAAAAAGGTAATGTAGTAGCTTGTTTCGGACTTAGATTGTTATATGGTGCAACATTAGTTAGCATTTTAAATGCTACAATTGTAGGCTTAATAATTTAAGGTTAGGTGATACTATGAACAACATTAAAAAATTTAAACGCATTCATATTATAGTTATGGACTCCGTTGGCATTGGCGAAACTCCTGATGCTGATAAATTTGACGATATTGGTGCAAATACACTTTTGCATATTTCCACAGCTAAAAATGGTTTAAACGTACCAAATCTTGAAAGATTAGGTCTTTCTAATATATATAAACTCAAAGGCGTAAATACTGTTCATCCATCTCTTGGATATTATACAAAAATGCAAGAAGCTTCTTGCGGTAAAGATACAATGACAGGTCATTGGGAAATGATGGGACTTTATATTGATAAACCTTTCCAAGTCTTCCCTGATGGTTTTCCTGATGATTTAATCGCTCAAATTGAAAAATTCTCCGGTAGAAAAATCGTTGGTAACTGCCCTGCAAGCGGTACAGAAATCATCAAACAATACGGAGAACATCAATTAAAAACTGGTGATTTAATCGTTTATACTTCAGCTGACTCTGTACTTCAAATTGCAGCTCATGAAGAAATCATACCGCTTGAAGAACTTTATCGCATTTGTCAATTCTGTAGAGATATCACTCGCGAAGGCAAATACCAATTAGGCAGAATTATCGCTCGTCCTTATGTTGGTACTTGCAAAGAAGATTTCACTCGTACATCTAATAGACATGATTATGCCTTAAAACCTTTTGGCAAAACTGTAATGAATAGCCTTCAAGAAGCAAACTTAGCTTCTATAGCTATCGGCAAAATAAGTGATATCTTTGATGGTGAAGGTGTTACAAAAGCAATCCGCACAGTTTCCAATATGGACGGTATGGATAAATTTATAAATATTTTAGATGAAGACTTCACAGGTCTCAGCTTCACAAATCTTGTAGATTTCGATGCTAAATTCGGTCATCGTCGTGACCCTATCGGTTATGGTGATGCACTTGAAGAATTTGATGCTAGATTAAATGAAGTTTTTACAAAAATGCATGATGAAGATTTACTCTTAATCACTGCTGACCATGGCAATGACCCAACATATAAAGGCACTGACCACACTCGCGAATATGTGCCATTATTAATCTATAGTAAACAATTAAAAAATTATGGTAGCCTTCCTATCAGAAAAACATTTGCTGATTTAGGTGCTACTATTGCGGATAACTTCTCTATTGAAATGCCACAATATGGGCAATCATTTTTAAACGACTTACAATAATTTGAGAAAAGGAACGGTGCTTATTTATGCGTATGGTAGATATTATTGAAAAAAAACGTGACGGACAAGAATTAACAACTGCTGAAATTAATTTCTTCATTGAAGGATATACAAAAGGTGAAATTCCTGATTATCAAGCAAGTGCTTTAGCTATGGCTATTTATTTCCAAGATATGAATGACCGTGAACGCGCTGATTTAACTCGTGCAATGGTAGAATCTGGCGATACTATCGACCTTTCTGCTATTGATGGCGTAAAAGTAGACAAACATTCCACTGGTGGTGTAGGCGATACTACTACACTCGTATTAGCTCCACTTGTTGCTTCCCTTGGTGTTCCTGTAGCTAAAATGTCTGGACGTGGCTTAGGTCATACTGGTGGTACAATCGATAAATTAGAATCTATCGCAGGCTTCCATGTAGAACTCACTCGTGAACAATTCATTGATTTAGTAAATAGAGATAAAGTGGCTGTTATCGGACAAAGCGGTAACTTAACTCCAGCAGATAAAAAATTATATGCACTTCGCGATGTAACTGGTACAGTAAATTCTATTCCACTTATCGCAAGCTCTATCATGAGTAAAAAAATCGCAGCTGGTGCTGACGCAATCGTTTTAGACGTAAAAACTGGCGATGGCGCTTTCATGAAAACTCAAGAAGATGCAGAAGAACTCGCTCATGCTATGGTACGCATCGGTAATCATGTAGGCAGAAAAACAATCGCTATCATCTCTGATATGTCTCAACCTTTAGGCTTTGCTATTGGTAATGCTTTAGAAGTAAAAGAAGCTATCGAAACACTTCAAGGCAAAGGTCCAAAAGATTTAACTGAACTTGTTTTAACTTTAGGTAGCCAAATGGTAATCCTTGCAGGTAAAGCAAAAACTAGTGAAGAAGCAAAAGAAATGCTTTTAGATGCAATTCACAGTGGAAAAGCTTTAGCTAAATTCAAAGAATTCTTAGCAAACCAAGGTGGAGATGCTTCTATCGTTGATGATTTAACAAAATTACCACAGGCAAAATATAAAATTGAATTACCAGCAAAACAATCTGGCTATATTTCCAGAATGGTAGCTGATGAAATCGGTGTTGCTTCCATGATTTTAGGTGCAGGACGTGCTACAAAAGAAGATGTAATCGATTTAGCAGTTGGTCTTGTACTTCATAAAAAAGTTGGCGATAAAGTAGAAGAAGGCGAATCTATTCTCACTATCTACAGCAATCGTGAAAATGTTGAAGACGTAAAACAAAAATTATACGACAATATCTTTATCGCAGATACAGCTACAGCTCCAACATTAATTCATACAGTTATCACTGAATAAATAACCCCTAAAAAAAGACTGCTATGGGCATATATCCCAATAGCAGTCTTTTTTATTAAATATTTCCAACTAATTCAATACTAGGTTTTAATGTTTTAGCACCTGGTTTCCATCTTGCAGGACAAACTTCACCACCATGTTTCGCTACGAATTGAGCAGCTTCTACACGGCGAAGCAATTCATCAGCATTTCTGCCAACACTTCCCATGATTACTTCATAAGCTACGATTTTACCTTCTGGATTTACAATAAAGCTACCTCGCTCTGCAATACCATCTTCTTCAATCATCACATCAAAAGCTCGTGCTAATAATCCTGTTGGATCAGCAAGCATTGGATATTTAATTTTCTTGATAGTATCAGATGCATCATGCCATGCTTTATGCACAAAATGAGTATCACAAGATACACTGTAAATTTCACAATCTATATTTTTAAAATCAACATATTTATCAGCTAAATCTTCAAGTTCAGTCGGACAAACAAAAGTAAAATCAGCAGGATAAAAGAAAAATACTGACCATTTCCCTAAAACATCAGCCTTCGTTATTTCACGAAATTCACCATCAACAAAAGCCTGAACCTTAAAATCAACGATTTCTTTATTAATTAATGACATCTTACTATCCTCCATTTAAATAATATTTTCTAATTGATAATAATTATTATTTTATGTTAATATAATATCATTTTATCCTCTATTAGTCAATAATAATTATCATTATCTTTTATAAAATAAAAAAAGAGATATTAATAATTAACTATTAATATCTCTAAGCAAAATATATTATTATTACTTATTATTTTAAACCAGTAATTACACTAAATGTTTTTTCTTCATCAGGTTGTAATATAAGTAGACTGCCAGCTTTTTTTGCTGCTAAAAATCCTTCTGGTCTACATGTTCCTGGAATGATGCAAGAAGATACTTGCTGTTCTGGTGTGTACATAATCCAACGTGTACCATATTTAAAATCTTTAGTTGAAAATTGTGTTCTAAAACCATAACCTTTTGGAGAATTAATCTCTACTATAGCTTCATCTGTGTATTTATCAAGTCTATCAGCTAAAAATACTACTTCTGTGTTATATAAATCAGGATTTTCTAATTTAGTCAAAGTTTTCCCTTCAACTTGTGCTTTTTTTATTTCATCAGTATAGTCAAACCATTCTTTTGTAGGTTTTATATGACTAGGAATACTTTCACGCAATTTAAAAGCTTCATCTGGTATATTAGCTTTGAATTCACCTTTATCCACATAATGGTGATTTATATGACACATATATTGTAGTGGCATTTCTACACTTGTAAGATTTTTTACTTGCATACTGATTTTTATATTTGTAGCATTCGCTTTCAAACTTACACTAGGTCTAGCTAAATATTTAAAACCAAAACCTTGGCAATATTCATATTCACCGCCAATAATAACTTCATTTTCATTAAATTCAAGCCATGTAGCATCTAAGTCAGCACAACAAAATTCACCATGCATTAGATGAGTATCTTCACTTGATGGACAACCATTAGCTAAAAGACCTGAATGAAAAGCAAAACAACCATAAGTATCTAAAATATTATTCACTTTTCTTGGTCTAGAAAACATATTTTTCATGGTCAAATCAATGCCATCAAATTCAACTCGCCAAATCATCTGTCCCATATAAGGAAGAACAATGATTTTACCACGAGAATTCATTACTTCTATCGCTTCTACACCTGAATTATATTTAAATAAATTTACTTTAAATTCATCATTTTCCATGATAGTTTTTGCATTTTCAGCAAAAAAACTACGCTGTAAATATATCTTCGTATTCATAAATTAACCCTCTTTATTTTCAAGTTTCATTTTGTAATAGAAATACCAACCTATATAAGCAAAGCAGAAGAAATTAACAATAAAGGAAAATTGCATAGAACCTACCATATCGGATACAAAACCTTGTACTGCTGGCATGAAAGCACCACCGATGATAGACATTACAATTATTGCCCCTGCAGTTTCTGTGTATTTTTTCTCTACAGATTTTAATGTTTCAGCATAAATAGTTGCCCAGCAAGGCCCAAGTAAAATACTGATAGCTACTGCTGCATAGATAGCTGTTAAATTTGGAATAAATGCTACATATAAGATTAAAATACAACCAATGATAGAATAAGCTAATAAAACTTTATTTACAGAGAACTTAGTCATCAAGAAATTAGCAATAAATTTACCAACGAAGAAACAAACAAAGCTAATTACCATGAAATCTGCTGCCATACGTTCATTAATATGAGGCATTAAATCTAAAGCTAAACGAATAGTAAATGACCAAACTGCAACTTGCATACCTACATATAAGAATTGAGCTACAATACCTTTTTTGAATAAGCTATTACCAGAAAGATATTTTAAAGTTTCGCCTAAAGTTACTTTTGGCGTATTCTGATTATTTGCTACTTCTTTTACTTTACATTTTGGATATTTAGTGATTAAGAATAGAATAAAAATAGCTACTAAAATACAAATCATAATTTTATAAGGCTCTAAAGTATGTTGTAACATCTGTAATCTGAATAAATGAATTTGATCTGGAGTCATTTGAGCCATCTGACTTGCTAAACTTTCACCTTCTTGGAAAACTAAATATTTACCAAGTAAAATACCAGATGCTTAACCAATTGGCTGGAATGTTTGGCTAATATTTAAGCGAAGTGTTGCATATTTACGAGGGCCAAGCATAGTACTATAAGTGTTAGAAGCTGTTTCCAAGAAACCAAGACCAATAGCAATGGAGAAAATAGCTACTAAAAACATAGTGTAAGTTGCCATCATAGAAGCTGGGAAAAATAAACTACAACCACCGATATAGAAAATTAAACCAATCATAATTGCTAATTTATATGTAGTTTTACGAATAACTACAGATGCTGGTATGGAAATTAAGAAATACCCACCATAAAAAGCACTTTGTACTAAAGCACTAGCAAAATCGCTCAAAGTAAAAACTGATTTAAATTGCGTAATCAAAATATCATTTAAACTAGCTGCCGCACCCCAAAGTGCAAATAAACAAGATAATAACACAAATTGGAATATTGGGGTCTTATTCAAATAACCATCATCATACTGAATTAATTTACTACTTTCTGTCATTTTTAACTCTCCTTCAAATTAATCATAAATCTAAAAAAACTTAACCCAAAAAATAAATTATAAATCTTCCTCCTAGCCATTTTTATTTTTTATTATGCCTAATCACTTTTAATAAAACGTTTTACTAAAACTCAAACCAAAATTTACATTCATATAATAACATGTATATTTCAGTAAGTCAATATTTTCTAAAAATTTTTATTCTACATTAAATTATAACAAAGACCCCACATAAATAAAAATGTGAGGTCTTAATATTAAAATATAATATATGCTATCGCTAAAGATAATACTGTAGAAGCTGCCATAGATACTAATCCTGGGATTAAATAACTATGGTTAAAGCCGAAGCGACCAATTTTAGTTGTACCTGTACGGTCAAAAGCAACACAACTAATTTGAGCACCACCTGGTATGATGAATACTGCACAAGTTGCTGGAATAAGACCAATTAATACTTCTGCTGGTAATCCTAAGGATACACCAATTGGCATTAAAGCTACGGCTGTTGCTGCTGGACTGTATAATACCATAGAAGTAACAAATAACATTGCACCAAAAAGCATAGGATATTGTATCAATGTTTGAGCAAATACATCTGTGATAAATTTTAAATGTGTAGCAAAAAATGTATCAGTCATCCAAGAAATACCTAAAATACCTACTGCCCCAATAAGACCAGATTTAAATACAGAACCAGAGTCTAATTTATCTCTAGGTACACGACAAACTACCATGATAATAGCACCAGTAGCAAGCATCATGATTTGTAATAAAGTTGGTACGGAAATAGGTTTTCCACCTGGGCCAATATTTGGCAATAAATCAGGATGAGAAGTCATTCCCACAATAATAGCAATAGCTAATAAGAAAATAACTACAGATACTTTTGCTGATGTAGTAGCATTTTGTGTATCTCTTTCCAAAACATAATCTTCTTGGAATTGACCTGTAGCTACACGACGTTTAAATTCTGGATCATCAGCAAGTTCTGCTCCACGTTTGTACACAAATAAACAACCTACTAATACCCCAATCAAACATGCAGGCACTGTAACTGCAAGTAAGCTAAGTGGAGTAACACCGATTGGTGCAGTGATTGCAATCATTGCCGCAGCAATCGCACTTGTAGGGCTAGCACAAACTGCCATATTAGATGCAATAACTGACATAGACATAGCACGTTCTGGACGAACTTTTGCATTAATCGCAATTTCTGCAATAACTGGATATACAGAAAATGCTACATAAGAAGTACCACAAATAACTGTGAAAATATATGATACTAATGGACCTAAAAAAGTAATAGCACTAGGTTTTTTACGAAGAATTTTTTCGGCCATGGATATCATATAATCAAGACCGCCTGCACCTTGTAATAAAGATACACATGTAATAACAGTCATAATGATGAATACTACGCTTGTTGGCATTTCTCCTACTGGAAGACCAAAACCTAAAGTCAAAATAGCAAGACCAAAACCACCTGCTACACCAAGACCAATACCACTAAAGCGTCCACCGATAGCTAAACAGATAACAATAACTGCTAATTCTAACCAAAAGCTAAAAATGAAAATCAACCCCTTTTTTATTTTTAGATGATATATATTAAAATACTTAATATATCAAATTATTAATTAATTAATCCTTTAATAATTCTTCTGCTGTATATTGATCTGTAACTAAAATATTTGCAAATTCACCTTTTAATGCTGCTTTTATTGCTGTTATTTTTCTTTGACTGCCTGCTACTAATATACGTTTTTCTTTAGCCTTTAATTCTTCTAATTTTATTCCTACTGTACGTTCATCTAATTCTTTATCACAAATATTTCCTTGAGCATCAAAAAATCTTGAACAGATATCGCCTACTGCTCTATTTTGTATAATATCTCTATCTTTTTTATCAATATAACCCAATCTAAATAATAAAGCGTCATTTTTTACAGTACCTACTGTAAAGACAGCAATATTAGCCTGTCGTCCTAAATCTAAAATCTTTTTAATATGTTTATCTTTTTCAATTAATTCTTTTATCTGTACCGTATCAAACATTACTGGAAGTGGTAAATATCGTCCTACTGTAGAAAACGCTTCTGAGAATAATTCTACTACTTCGTAAGCATATGTATTGCTTTGTGAATGACTTATTCCACCTTTTAATTGTACAATCTGCACGCCTTTTAACGCTTTATGTTTTAAATTTAAAGCCATATTATAGATAGTAGTTCCCCAACATACACCAATAATATCGCCATCTTTGGCTATCTCATGTAAATAATCAGCTGCTTTTATACTTATGGATTTTTTAATTTCATTTGTCGTATTTAAAGGCGCATAAGCAATCTTTACCACATCTAAATTATACTTTTCACATAAGGCTTCTTCTAAGGAGCTATTATCTTCTATAGGATCAGCTATATTTATCTGTACAAAACCTTTTTCTTTTGCATATTGCAACAATCTTGATACTGTAGGTCTTGATAGATTTAATTTATTGGCTATCTGTTGTTGGCTATAATCTGATTTATAATAAAGCTTGGCAACATCAATGCTAAGTCTATCCTTATTTTGTTCCATCAATTACACCTCCTTTATATTATATTAAACTGCAAAATTAGCATTTATATCTTAACATATAAAAAATAAAAGAAAAAGCCCACAACCAGAAAGATTGTGAGCTTTGTATTCTCTTTGATAATCGTATGTGATTAACGTTTGGAGAACTGGGATGCTTTACGAGCTTTTTTGAGACCGTATTTACGACGTTCTTTTTCACGTGGGTCACGTGTTAAGAATCCAGCTTTTTTAAGAGCAGGACGAAGTTCAGCATCGAGTTCTAATAAAGCACGGGAAATACCGTGACGAATAGCACCAGCCTGACCGGAAGGGCCACCACCCTGAACGTTAGCGATAACATCATATTTATCAGCTGTTTCAGTTAAGTTAAGAGGCTGTTTAACGATTAAATCTAAAGTTTTAATGCCGAAATATTCATCAATATGACGGCCATTGATTACAACGTTGCCTTCACCTGGAACCAGACGAACTCTAGCAACTGAAGTCTTTCTGCGGCCTGTGCCGTAGTAGGATACTGCCATTATATTGTTCCTCCTTCCAAGTATTATCTAATATTTAATTCCAAAACTTCTGGTTTCTGAGCAGCATGTGGATGTTCTGGGCCAGCATAAACATTAAGTTTTCTGTACATCTGTGCACCTAATTTATTTTTAGGAAGCATACCACGAACAGCCATTTCTACAACTTTCTCAGGCTGTGTTGCAAGCATTTTCTGAGGAGTTGTAAAAGTTGTTCCTCCTGGATATCCAGAATGACGGAAATAAGTTTTATCAGTTAATTTTTTACCGCTGAATACCACTTTATCAGCATTAACTACGATGACAAAATCACCAGTGTCAACATGTGGTGTGAATGTTGGTTTATGTTTACCGCGAAGTACTTTTGCAACTTCAGCAGCTAATCTACCTACTGTCTGGCCTTCTGCATCAACTACGTACCATTTACGTTCAACGTTAGCAGCGTTTGCCATGAATGTTGTTTTCACTTGTATATCCCTCCCTGTACAATTTTCAACTATTTAATATTGAATCTTTTTTCTCAATAGATGTCCTTTGCACGGTTCCGGGGCTAGTGGAAGCCGTCATCGAACGTCATACGAAGATATTTTAAAGTAAATGACTTCTAAAGTCAAGTATTTTCTTAAATAAATTTTACAATATTTTTATTGCAGATTAATAAAAGTCTTACAACTTTGCACTTAAAGCTATATAATGTTCTAATTTTTTTATATAGCTTTGAGCCAATTTACTTAAATGATTATATTTATTATAAATATAGCCCACACAGATTTTTTCATCACTATCAAGTGGAATGGCAATTATATTTGTACCATTTAAATCTTCACTCAATACACCTGTAGATATCGTATAGCCATTTAAGCCTATAGCTAAGTTAAATAAAGTCGCTCTATCACTAACATAAATATTTTTACGATGAGATATTGTTGAATGTATCTCTTCGGCAAAATAAAAAGAATTATAAATTCCCTGCTCAAAAGAAAGACATGGATATGGTTCTAAATCATCAAAAGTAACAATCTTTTTACCTGCTAATGGGTGTTTAGCTGATAAAAATACATGTGGATTAGCCGTAAATAATTCTTTAAAACACAAATCATTTTCTTGCAAGATTTTTCGTATCACTTGCTCATTAAATTTACTTAAGTACAATACACCAATCTCACTACGCATATTTTTTACATCATCAATGATTTCATGAGTCTTTGTCTCTCTTAATGTAAATTCATATTCATCTTGAGCATATTCTTTGATTAAATTCACAAAGGCATTCACAGAAAAAGCATAATGTTGTGTAGATACAGCTAATAATCTTCGTGCTGGCTTATCTTTATGATAACGCTGTTCTAATAATTCAGTTTGCTCGATAATCTGTCTTGCATAACCTAAAAATTCCTGACCATTAGACGATAAAGTTACACCTTTATTAGTGCGAATAAAAATCTCAATACCTAATTCTTTTTCTAATTCTTTAACCGCATTTGATAAACTAGGTTGAGAAACAAATAATTTTTGAGCTGCTAAATTCATTGAACCACAATTTACAATTTCTATAATGTATTTTAATTGTTGTAAAGTCATATTCTTCCTTTACTCCTATTTTTTTAATTATTAACGCACTTTTGGCAAACTCAAATGATAGTAAATACCTATCATACGCAAGAAAAATACTACAAAAAAGGATATAGGTGATGCTAAATACCAATAATCATCACCTATAATCGCTATAAGGTAAAATACTATTCCTCCAATTATAGATGGCAATGCATATATTTCTTCTTGTAATACTGAAGGTATTCTTTGCGCTAATACATCACGAATAATACCGCCACCTACAGCTGTTATCAATCCTAATGTAATCGCAAATAATGGATACTCAGGATAAGCATTAAAACCTATTGTAGTCCCTGTAACTGTAAATGAAGCTAACCCTAAAGTATCTGCTAATAAATACATTTTACGAAGTTTTCTTCTCGACATATATCGTAAAATTTGGTTGCGATAAATAAAAAAGATAATAAAAGTAATGACTGTTGTAAGCACTATATATAACGAAGTCTTAAAAGAATTTGGAGGAATATTTCCCACCAAAACATCACGAATAATACCGCCACCAATAGCTGTGCTTAAAGCCAATACCAATATACCGAAAATATCCATACGTCTTGATATTCCTACTAAAGCACCTGAAATAGCAAAAGCAATCGTTCCTGCAATCTCAAAAAAAGTCCATAAAAAAATCATAACTATCCACCTTTCTAAAAAGATTTCCAACTAATATTAATTTCTGCATACATTATACAATAATAAATTAATTTAGCAAATTAAACCCAACTATCCTAAAAATATCATTCTAATATATAATATCTATATACATATTTTTATTCAACGGAGGTTCTATTATGCACATTTATCAATTAAAAATTCGTCAATTATTTCTTGCTTTACTTACTTTTTGTTTTATTTTTATACCAAATTCTGCATGGGCTATACAAAAAGATATCGTCATCTTATACACCAATGATGTTCACTGTGGTATCGAAGATAATCTAGGATATACTAAACTAGCTCAATACAAAGAAGATTTACAACAAGATACACCATATATTGCTTTAGTTGACGCAGGTGATGCCATTCAAGGGGCTCCTATCGGCAAATTATCCACTGGCGAAGCTATCATCAATATCATGAATGAACTAGGCTATGACTTTGCTATTCCTGGCAACCATGAATTTGATTATGGTATGGATAGATTTCTCGCTTTAAACGACAAATTATCTTGCGGTTATTATAGTTCTAACTTAGTAAATACAATTACAGGAAAAAATTTATTGCCAGCTTATAAAATTTTCCAATTCGATGATAAAAAAATAGCTTTAATCGGTGTTACAACGCCTGAAACACTCAATTCTTCTACACCTGCTTATTTTCAAGACGATAAGGGAAATTTTATTTATTCCTTTAATGAAGACGCTACTGGCAAAAAATTATATACTAATATCCAAAATACTGTAGATACAGTGCAAAAACTAGGCGTAGATTATGTCTTTTTAGTAGCTCATCTAGGCATGAATGGTATCACACCTCGTTGGAGTAGCCTTGCTATAGCTCAAAATACACAAGGTATTGACGCTATCATTGATGGTCATTCTCACGAAGTCATTCCTAGTTTTATAGCTAAAAATAAACAAGGAAAAAATGTTCTTATCACTCAAACAGGCACCAAACTTCAAAATATTGGTAAATTGACCATCACACCACAAGGTGAAATCTCCACTGAATTACTCAATAATTTAACAAAAACTAATCAAAAAACTACCGATTTAATCAATAAAGAAAAGAATAAATATGCACCTTTGCTCAATCAAACAATCGGAACAAATACAGTAAAACTCACCACTAACGATCCTAATACTAATACACGCTTAGTCAGAAATGGCGAGACAAATCTTGGTGATTTTGTAACTGATGCCTATAGAGTCGTTTTAAATACTGATGTAGCAATCTGCAATGGTGGAGCAATCCGCAATGAATTACCTATGGGCGATTTTTCCTATAATGATATTTTGACAACATTTCCATTTGGCAATACGTGTGTAGTCCTAGAAATCACAGGACAACAGCTCTTAGATGCTTTAGAAATGGGTGCTATCCGCTATCCTGAAGAATTTGGTGGATTTATGCAAATCTCTGGTGCTACTTATACGATTAATAGCAAAATCCCACCATCTGTAATAACTGATGAAAAAGGTAATTTCATAAAAGTAGATGGTGCTTATCGTGTTCAAGACGTAAAAATAAATGGTAAGGATTTAGATTTAAATAAAAAATATACTATTGGTGGAACTTCTTATATCTTGAAATTCGCTGGCAATGGTATGACAATGTTCAAAAACAGCCCTATACTTCAAAATGAAGAACTATCCGAAACAGATGTAATTATCGAATACATTCAAAATTATCTTAATGCCACTATCGGCAATGAATACGCCAATCCATATGGTCAAAATCGCATAACAATTATCAAATAAAAAAAGCAGGTATTATTTACCTGCTTTTACATTTCATTATATGCTTTTTCTATTAAACTTTTAGCCTTTTCAAAACTTTGTTCATCTTTAATAATTATTTCTAAATCGCCAGTTCCATAATGCCCTATATTTCTCATATCCCTAGTAAATCCTTCTTCTAATTTAATCTTATCAGGATTTAATTTTAAATAAATGGCAACATATTTATTATAAAGTTCAATACATGCCATATTTTGAACTTTTTTATATGCTAAATAATATTTTAATTGGTTAGACTCTATATCATCACCTAGAGATTCTATATAATTACAAATAGAATCATATAATATATTTATTTTTTCTGGAACAGTTTTTAATTTTTCTACATGAGTTTTATAATTATTATTTTTCCTACTAATCAAATCTTTTTGATGAACAATATTTTCTACTTTTGGTGAATTTAAATGCTCAAATAAGATCAAATCATTACTATATTTCTTATACTTTACTAATTTTATATTTTTTTGCATTTGATTAATAGCATGTATATCATATCGTGTAAAATTACTCGCAATACAAATAACACATGGTGCAGACCAATCAATATTTTTCACATATTCATAACCATATTTTTCGGCAACTAACATATGAAAAGCATCTTTATGGTCTAAAAGCCAATCTAAATAAAACAATCCTTGATTTATAATATTTTCATTACTACTACGCTTATACTCTACAATTACAGGACAATTATTTTCATCAATTCCTATGCTATCCATTCTTCCATTAGTTATAACATATTCGCTTTTTAAAAATCGAACACCAAAGAATTTTTCCATATTATCTTCTATTAAATTTTGCAATTCTTTTTCTAATAAAACTTCTAACGGTATTAATTGTTTTACATCATTTTTTATACTAAATAACTTTATTTCTGACATTATAATCACCTACAAAATATTATCAAATCATCTCTAATTATACCAATATTTATTAATATAAAAAATTAAATCATTTATGAAAAAACCCATATGTATATTAAATAAACCATTATAAAAGGCTTGACTTAATAATTTTATCAACTATTAAATCAAGCCTTTTTCTTAATATATTAATTTAAAAATTAATGTTGAACTATTCCATAATCTTTATAGCCGAACCAATTGCTATTTTCGTCCCAGAAGAAATGATATTCTTGTGCTTTTGGATGTAGGGACATCACTCTATATGCTAAAATAAGTTCTCCATTTTCTACATATATATTTGCTTCAGCATATTTTCCTAAAGGATTATAATAATTTATTGGATTTACATATAGTTGCCATGCCTCTTTTTGTTCATCATAACCCATTAAAAGCGATAAATCTGAATCACCCATACTATTTATACTTCCCGATATAATATAAGCATATTTTCCTGTTTCTGTATCATATACTTGCTTTACTCTTACATATTTTACATTTGGTATTTTGGCAGCATAAATAGGTTCTCCATCTTTACCTGCAATTAAATATCTTTCATTATCTTTTGTTAAGAATGCAATTTGAATAATTTTATTATTTTCTGAAAAACTAAATTCCATGCCATTGCCTTCTACTTTTCCATATCTATCTGCGGAAACAGAAAATGAACTTGCATATGTTACTCCTATAAAGGCTAACATCAAGCCACAAGCTAATAAACAAATACGCATAAATTTCATGATTATGCCTCCCTTATAATTTATAATTTCTGTTTTTACTATACTATATATCTCTAAAAAATCCTTATCCTCAAAGGACAATTTATATATTTTTTTATACTATTATGTACTAAATAAATATTATTAGTCCTGCTTTATTCTCAAAACAAAACCACTATTTAAATATTAAAATAGTGGTTTTATCTTTCATTTATCCAACTCTAACATAATCTGCTGAATATCCTGTAGATACATTATTTAACATCATATAATTAGGATTGTTATTGTCAAAAGTTAAAGTATTTATACTACGTCCACCATTTACACTGATAGTAACAACTGTATAATTGCCATCATTGGATACACTTCTTACACTATATGGAGCTTTGCCAAAATCTCTATCCGTTATACTCATTATACTGCCATCTCTACCTTGCCATGTTCCTTCAATTAATTCATATCCACGAGAAATATTTTCTTGATAAGCATAAGCAGGTTGCATAGGTATTATCGCTTCACAAAATATTACTGAAAATGCACATAAACCTATTAAACAAAATTTTTTCAATATGTTCATTTTTATTCCTCCTTTATCAACTATTATGCTACTAAAAATATTAAAACTCCATAATCCTTAAAGATGAAAAATTTCACTGTTAGAAATAAAAAAACCACCGCATAAAACGGTGGTTAATTTTTTATCTCATATTGATGAATTGTAAATCAATACCAAAATCGCCAGCTTTTAAAGTCTGTATAACTGCTTGTAAATCATCTTTTTTCGCACCAGAAACACGAACTTGTTCACCTTGCATTTGTGTATTAACTTTTAATTTTGTAGCTTTTATCGCAGCGATAATTTTCTTTGCATTTTCTTTAGAAATACCCTGTTTAATAGTGAGCATTTGACGAACAGAACCTTTTGCTGCATCTTCGATTTTGCCGAGTTCTAAAGAACGTAAAGATAAGCCTCTTTTTGCCATGCGTGCACGTAAAATATCAATGATAGCATTTAATTTATAATCATCTTCTGCTGCGATTTTAATTGCTTTATCTTCTAATTCAATACTTGCAATACTACCACGGAAATCATAACGCTGAGAAATTTCTTTTTCTGTTTGGTTAACAGCATTGCTCATTTCTTGCATATCAACTTGAGATACAATGTCGAATGAACTATCTTTTGCCATTTATATCACTCCATTTTTAAAATTCGTGCTTATATTTTATCATATCGCCAAATATAAAAAAAGGCTTTAAAGACTAACTTTAAAACCTTCTTTTTTCGCTATTACTTTTAATAAATCTATTATCATTATTTACAATTATAGATTAGCAAATATCACGATTAAATACATTTATATATTTTCTCTAATAATGAAAAAATCAACCTATTTAGTTCATGGGAATTTACTCTCTTTAGTAGCATAATAATTCTATAATAAGTATTTTTATAAAAAATTTATCCATCATTTAAATTTATTTTATAAAAAGGAGTTTTTTATATGTATAAATTCTGTACTCATTGTGGAGCTAAAATGCCTAATGAAAATGCTTTTTGCACTAATTGCGGAGCTAAATTTTCACAAATTCCTACCCCACAACAAAATATGGCTCCAACAAATATCAATTATAATACTTCAAATTCTAATACTATGCCACCTTATATGCATAATCAACAAATTAATAATATGCCAAATCCTAATAATATGCAAATGGCTTCACAAGAATTTGCCATTGGTCAACAATACATGGATATAAACAATCCTCAACATAATTATATTAAAGCAATCAATCATTTTCAAAAATCTTCTTTACTCGGCAATCAAAATGCTAAATTTTATATGGCTATGGCTTATTTGTATCAGGCTATGGATATATTAAAACAAAGTGCGCCTCTACAAAATAATCCTTCGCCATCTGTTAATAATTTTTCTCCTCAAGCACCATTTTTCTCTCAAAGTCCTAATAATCATAGCAATCAACAATTTGCTTCTAACTCAAATAATCAAACCAATCAAAATAATGACAATAGCACTTTAAAAAATGTAGGTAAATATGCAGCAGCTGCCGCTGTTGGTGCTGTAGCTAGTTCTATGCTCCATTCTGCTTCTACAGCTAGTGCTAATGCTACACCACATAATACGGATACAAGTCCTCTTCCTGACCTCAATGCACCAATTGATCCTACGGATACAATTAATCAAACAGTAGATTCTGCCAATGATTATATCCAAACACCAGAAGAATTTGTTACTAATGTAGTTGACCCACTAAGCACAGCTAGCGAACAAATAACTCCTGCTAATACAAGTGATGATGGTACAAACCATATTTCTAATCTAGATAATAACTCAGAACTTACTGCAACAGAACAAATTGAACCTTCAGCAGATGCTGATATTTCTTCAGACAGTGGTGAAGAAGATTCCAGTATTTCCGATAGTGTAGGCAGTCTTTTTGATGATTTATTCGGCGAATAATTATAAATTTTAAAGGAGTTTTAATATGAATAAACAGTTAAAATCCTCAAGATTAATAATATTAGTAATGATATTATCTTTAATGAGTGCATTAGTTGCAGGTTGTGGTGATGATAAATATGTACAATCCGTAAAAAATGGAACAATGTATATGGCTCCTAATGCACCTATAGGCAAAGCTTTTGACCAATTCTTCAAAAATGGCAAATGGAAATCTTTCGTTTCCGATAAAAATGATCGTATTGTAGAATTCACAGGCGAATGTAATTGGAATAATAGACCTGCAAAACTAACTGCTCAATTTAAATTATATAAAGATAATAGTTTTGAACTAGCATATTTAGATATAAATGGCAATCCTACAACTGTTTTAGACGGACTAGATATCATGCAAAAAATTCTGCACCAATATAGAGCAAAATAAAATATAAATATTGTAGGTGTAAACAATGGAAAGTGTATTAAAATCATTATTTAAACGTGAATTAAAAGCTATTTTAGCACCTTATTCTGATATTATTTGTGCATTATTTATCATAGCGATTATTGGCTATATCATCTATTATCTTTATAATAAATTTAATGAAAATAAAACTAAAAACAATGTTAACTCTATTGTAAATAATTCCTTAAAATGCCCTAATTGTGGTCTAGAAATAGCACCAGAAGATAGATTTTGTCTGAAATGTGGAACAGCTTTAACGCCCCAAACAGTAAATCCATCACCATCAGAAAAAACCTTTTTAGATACATTACTTCAAATTCTAAAATATACTATTATATATGCTCTCGTTGGTTTTGCGATTTTATTTATTTTACTTATTCTCATTGGTGTTATGTCAGAATAAATATATACTTAACATAAAAAATAACCCCAAATAGCAAAAAATAGTATCCGCATCGCCTCGTTACTAAATTAATGATACTTTTTGAAGCGTCCATATTCAAGCCCTCAAATTTATTTTCAATTTAATAACGATATGATTCTCAAAACACTACTTTTAAAACCTCATATATTGAAAACAATAATATTTAAAAGTAAAATTATTTTAATTAGCCTTATATTATAAATAATGATTATTATAAGAGGTGATTTATAATGTTTATAGTTGGATTTGTACTATTTATTATAGCTATTGAAATACTTTTTCCTGATTCCAACTAGGAATATTGATAAAAAATCAAAAGTAGTATATTACCATAATATCAAAGAATAACTCTTCGTAAAGCTATAACAATTTGAGTTCTAACTCTTTTTGTTATAGCTTCTTTATTTCTTACTTATAAAGAAAAATTAAACCAATTTTTACTTCTAAATCTCTGAAAATTTTATTATAACCTATATATAAATTTTTTCTTTTATAATTGACTTTATCTTTTCTGCTATAACCTCTTATTATTCAATAGAATTATTTAAAAGTTTATAGACTCAAAATTAGATAGCAAAAAAGGCTTTACGGAAAACCCGTAAAGCCTTGAATTTACTAGTGGTGCCGAAGGCCGGACTCGAACCGGCACGTAGGGGACTACGCTTGATTTTGAGTTCTCTTTTTTATTTTTTCGCTACTTACTAGTAATTTCTAAAAATCGCGTATAGCCTTATATTCATTGGGTTTATATCTAATTACTTCTTAATACATCACTATTGATTTTCACCTGTTTTAGGGAAGCTGTTATCAAAATGTTATCAAATCCAATATCTAAATATAATGTTCAAAAGCATTACTCTAATCGCAAACAAAATCTGCAACTTATTCCCAATATTATTATATCCTAATTTCAACATAGAACACAATCAAAAATATTTTCATATTCTACCAATTTCGGCTATTGCATACAAAGGAATATTAGTAAGCCAATATTCTTTTCTGTAATCGGACATAGAAGTTCTGACAGCCTTTTCCGGTTTATATTTATGACAGTACCTTTGTAAACTTTTTGCTTTAAGATTTTCCTCTGCTTTAACTTCAATCGGTATAATTTCATTACCATTATCCAACAAAAAATCTACTTCCGCAGAATTTCGTTCATTTGTATAATAATATAAATTCCATTCTGGATTGATAACAAGCTGCTGTAAAACATACTGTTCCGTCATTGCACCTTTGAACTCCACAAACAGTTCATTCCCGCCAAGTAATACTTCCTGTTTTATGCCAGTCATACAGGTCAATAATCCCACATCCACCAAATACAGTTTAAATGCCTTTAAATCTTCATACGCTTTTAGTGGTAAATTTGGCATACTTACTCGACTGATTTTATGAACTAAACCGCAATCACTAAGCCACATAATAGCTGTTTCATAGTCCTTCGCCCTTGCTCCCTGCCTAATAAGTCCGTAAACAAACTTTTTGTTTTCTTTTGCCAGCTGTGAAGGAATTACATTCCATACCAAACGAATTTTAGGGACAATCTCATTCGGCGCATGTTTGGAAAAATCTTGTTCATATGCTTCTAATATCCGCCGTTGAATATTGCGTACTTCGTGTATATCATGAGTCTGAGCAAAATAAGAAACTACTTCCGGCATACCGCCAATAAAATAATATTGTTTTAACAGCTCAATATATGTAGTCTTAAAACTTTTCAGCATATCAAAATTGCCTTGTTCTAAAACCTTAACTAAACCGTCTTTTCCTAAAGCTATTAAAAACTCTTTAAACGATAACGGATACAAATTCAGAAAATCAACCTTGCCGACGGGAAAAGATGTTCCCTTATGCAGTGCAATTCCTAATAGCGAACCAGCACACACAATGTGATACTGCGGTGCTTCTTCACAAAAATATTTCAATGCTGACAAAGCCCGTGGAACTTCTTGAATTTCATCAAATATAAGCAAAGTATCTTTACTTGTTATTTTTTGTCCGGTGTAAATTTCCAAACCGAAAATCAACTTTTCAGGATTTAAATCTCCGCTAAAAAGTTCCTGTAGCCTACTGTTTGAATCAAAATTTACATACACTGTATTTTTGTAATGTATCTTACCAAATTCTTTCATCAGCCATGTTTTACCAACCTGTCTTGCTCCCTTTATAACAAGCGGTTTTCTATTTGGTTTGTTTCTCCATTTACTTAATAACTCTAAAGCCTGTCTATACATAAACATCACCTTCTCTTTATATCTATAAAATATTATACAACAAAAAATACAAGAAAAAACTGTTTTAAATAACATTTTTTACAACAATAAATTGTTATATCTAAACATAAAATACAAAGAAAAAGAGTATAGCTATTATGCTATACTCTCTAAATTCAAATAACTTGCTTCTTTATATATTCATCAACACTTATACGAGGTATCTTCCATACCCGATTAATTTTAAAAGATTTAATAGCACCAGTTTTTAAAAGGTTGTATGCTGTATTCTTACCTACCATTAAAATTTCACAAAGCTCATCTATTGTTACCAAATCTGTTCTGTCGTTATACATAATTATCAATCCTTTCATAAGATTATTTAACAATATGTACATAAGCAAATATATATTGAAATTCTGATTGAGGAAAATTATAGATAATGTCATTTAGCACAAGTTAATCATTGTTAAGAATAGATACTTTTACGTGAGTTCAAATAATCAACAATGGATTGTTCAGGTATTTTCCACGCTTTGCCGCCATCATCTTTATAAGCAAAAAGTCTTTTTTCATGAATTAGTCTATATACACTATAAGCACTTAGATTTAATATCTGCTGTGTGTCTTGGATATTAAAAACGGTTTTATTTATTATCATGATAAATTTCTCTCCTTTAAGTGATATTGTTTATTATTATGTTACATCATCTGCTGTTATTTTTTATTAAACTGATAGATTAAATAATTTCAACTATATACTATAACAATGAAAATATTTAGCCAGAGTGCATTATACACTTCGGCTTTTTCTATATTTAAATTTAGGAGGAATTTATTATGAAACAAGGTATGAAATCAATCGAAAATCTCTACAGGGAACTTATGCGTCAGCGTGAAGCAAGAAAGGACTTGATTGCAGACACTCGCAGCTTATCCGTATCTACGGAACATGGTATCAGTACACTTAGTATCTTCACAGATAAAGATATCTATAATTTCAAAGTAACAGATATTGCTCATCGCCAGATTGCAGACAGGCTCGGTATTCCGTTTAAGTACTATGAACGTATGATGAATGAATATCCTCAGCTTCTTGATGAAAACATTAATAGCTGGTTGAAGTTTAAATCTGAAAAGAGAATGCTTCGTACTTTAGACGGCAAACTCAGAGCATTTCTATCCAATAGATACAGAAGATTGGATAATCTGGAACTGGTAGACCATATACTGCCCGTTATTATGCAGATGAAAAACTGCGCTATTGCCAGCTGCGACATTACAGAAACGCATCTCTATCTGAAAGTCATTAATAAATCCATGAAGGCAGAAATTGTTCCTGGTGATATAGTACAAGCCGGTTTTGTAGTTTCAAATAGTGAAATCGGTCTTGGTGCATTGAAGGTTGAACCGCTTGTTTATCGGTTGGTATGTAAAAATGGTATGATTAGTAGAGACTATGCTCATAAAAAGTATCATACGGGCAGAAATGTTGAAGACACGGATAATGCGTATGAGCTGTATTCAGATGAAACACTTCAAGCTGATGATAAGGCATATTTCATGAAAGTGCAGGATATTGTAAGTGCTGCTGTTGATGAAACGAAGTTTTTACTGACTGTAGATAAAATGCGTCAGGCAAAAAATATCAAGACAGAAAATAATCCGATAGAAACAGTTGAGGTCTTAGGCGACAAATATCTGCTCAATAAAAATGAAAGGGCTTCAGTTTTAAGACACTTTATCATGGACAGAGATTTCAGCCAGTTCGGATTGGTAAATGCAGTAACACGCAGCTCTCAAGATGTAGAAGATTACAACAGGGCGACAGAACTTGAAAGAATTGGCGGAACTATTCTTGAAGACAGCGTTAAAACGAAGAAAAATAATATTATCTTATTGCCGAATACTGCGGATATAGCTTGATTGCTATATCCGTTATTTTTATCTTAGATTGGAGGATTTACTATGAACCTTGAATATTTATCAGACGTGGAACTATTGGAAAACTTTATGCCGAAAGAAACGGCAATGAATATTTTGCATGAGTACAGCAATATATATAATGTAGTAAATTGTGCTACGGAAAAGCAACTTAAAGCTTTTAAAGGGATTACAGCTATGCGGGCTAAGAAAATTTTGTGCATTAGAGAACTTGTTTCCCGTATGCAGAGAGAAAAACAACAAAAATTAAAGATAATTACTACTCCAAAAGACGTAATAGAATATTTTCGTTTTCTGGAAGATAAGGAAACAGAAGAGTTTTGGGTAATGATGCTCAATACAAAAAACGGTGTTATCGGCAGTAAATGCGTGAGTATAGGTACTTTGAATATGGCACTGGCACAGCCACGGGAAATATTTAACGTTGCTGTTAGATATATGGCATCATCAATTATCGTGGCACATAATCATCCATCCGGTGATTGTACGCCAAGTATGGAAGATATTGCTGTAACGAAAAATATTATTAAAGCAGGAAAACTGCTTCAAATTGAATGCTTAGACCATATTATCATTGGCAGACAGAAATCTATTAGCTTAAAGCAGGAAGGAGTAATTAGATAATGACCAGTCATTTTATTTGCGCCGGATTTGAAGATATCATAAGCGAAATCAACTTTGATGAAGAAATTGGTTTAGTGCGCATCAATTTTAATATACCGGATAATAAAGAGGATATTTCTATCAGTTTAAATCTTATGCAGGCAAAAGTATTTGCTCAATTTCTGCAAAACACATTGGCACAGGCAAATATTAAAGCCGTAAATAAATATAACGTTTTCGGTGATTTGATTGTGAAAATGAGGAAAGGAGAAATCATTAATGGCGAATGAGTGCGAAACGAGCATAGTATTTTACAGCGAACATAAAGCATTGATTAAAGATTTATGGCAGAATATCATCGACTTTTGCAAGGACAATCAGGATTGTACAATCTATAAGTTCATGCTAAAAAGAGGGTATTCTCAAAATGATTTGTACCACTCTGATAAGCGCGGAGCTATCACTTATTATGATAGCTCTGTATCGTATAAAGACGATATCGCTTACTTCAAGATTGAAACTATAAGTGCATGGTTGCCGCAGGTTGACGAGTTCTATAAATTGGTAAAAGAAAAATATGACAGAAAAATTTCCATTGTGTTTAAAGCGGAAGAAATGGGTTGCGGAATTTATTACAATACGGATGTTGAGGGAAAGTTTTTCAAAGACAGGTACAAGATAGATTATTGTTTGAAGCAGGATACAGTTAAATACTTTGAAGGCTTTGATGAAGCAATCAGCTATATAAAGAAGGTTTTTCCTAGGGCTAAGGTGAGTATCTTCGACGAGCTTAATATAATAGAAGAAAAAATAGCGGCAGCTTATGATATGAATGAAGATAACGAGTGTTTCTTTAACTTCAAGCGGTTTGAATATCAGTATCCATTTTAAAGAAAGAAGATGATTAAATGGCTAGTTATTGTCAGACGCAAATTGTATTTTATAGTCATAAAGCAAAACAAATAAAAGATTTATGGCGGAAAATCAATAACTATATGCGGTTTTCGCCGACACGGACGGTTTACGGTTTCTTGCTGGAAGAAGGATATACGCCAAAGAAAGCAGCCTCTTTAACCAGCAAAAGCAACTATTTTGTTTGCTGTAATAAATACGTTATTCTGAATAAGAATTTAGCATATCTGAAGATAGAAACAGACAGCGCATGGGAAGCTGAAACGAATGTATTCTACGAATATATCAGCGATAAATATAACGGACAAGTGGACATGGTTTATTTGGCACAAGAACAGGACAGCGGGATTTTTATTAATACTGATGCAACAGCTTTTTATTTCTGGCAAAAGTACAAAATTAATCACTTTGATTTGGAAAACGGCGACTGTATAACGAAGTATTTCAGAGATTGGGACGGCTTATGCCGGTATATACAGACTGTGTTTCCTGCGATTGACATGACAGACATATATGACGTTGATGATATAGAAACAAAAATACTGGATAAGTACAGTAATGAGGATGAAGAATTCTATTGTGATATTCATAAATTCATCTGTCCATAAATGAAATATGTCTGAATGTCCAGTTTAAATACAGTGTTAATGCCTATAAAATAAGGATTTTATACTATTATTTTGCTGGACATCAGGACATTTGGACAAGTATTTTGCTTTAAGCTATAATGAAATAAAGGAGTTGATGAGATGAAATTCAACAGATTGAATGACCTGTATTTTAAACGATTACTCGGTGATAAGAATAAAAAGAGCTTAACACTTAATTTCTTAAACTCAATTTTAGATAGAGATGCAACTAATTATTTTACGGATATTACATTTTTGGATAAAGACAATGAACCAGAAACAATAGACGGCAAATTATCCAAGCTGGATATTCGGGCAGACATGAATGACGGTACGCAGATAGAAATTGAAGTTCAGGTACTGCCGTTTAAGCTGATGGCGGAACGTTTTTTATATTACTGGTCGAAAATGTATGCCGAACAACTGGGAAAAGGCGAACGGTATAAAAAACTGAAAAAGACGATTGCCATCAATCTTTTAAACTTTGATTATCTCACTGACGAGAAAGACTGGCACAATATTTATACGCTCTTAAATACTAAGTCTTACAGAAAATTGACAGACCATATGGAAATACACTTTGTGGAAATACCGAAGTTCAAACTGAAAGACATTAGAAAAATGAGAGCATCTGAAACATGGATAGCGTATTTTTCCGGTAATTACGATGATAAGGAACTGGAGGAATTATCAATGAACAAACCGATAATGAAAGAAGTAATGGATTTTGAACGTTCCTTCTTGATGGATAAAGTACAAAGAAGAGAATACGAACAAAGAGAGAAAGCTCTTAGAGATTATTATTCCTACATGAGTGAAAGTTATGAAGATGGAAAGCTGGATGGTATTAAAGAAACTGCTTTAAATCTTTTGCATTTAGGTGCTAATATGGAAATGATTGTAAAAGCTACCGGTTTAAGTGAAAATGAAATTAGAAATCTTCAAGCTACAAAAGAGTGATTTTATCATGAAAAAAGTAATGGACTTTGAGCATTCCTTCTTAATGGATAAAGTTCAAAGAAAAAAGTATGAATAAAGACACGAGATTGAGTATCGAAAAAGTACAAAATTATAAGCATAAATTAATATAGAAAATAGCAGATATGGCAAAAGCTGTACCTGCTATTTTTATGTTTAGGAGGAATTTATATGCCAGCTACAAAATTTATTTGTCCAACAGGTCAAAAAATAGAGATTTCAAGATGTATTCAAAAATGTCCATATAACAAACGCTGTATGTTTCTGCCTACACTTCGAGCAGTAGCAGCTTCACTTAATAGAAATATTGAACAACCTACCGTAACTGAATTATTAGCTGGAACTATGAAAACATTTTTAAAGAAAACAACGGATTATGCCGTTGATCCGATAAAACAACTTTATGCTCTGCATGGAAGTGCTGTTCATACATTAAATGAAAATCACACTGATGAAACTATGCTTAGTGAACAAAGATTATCTGATGAGATAACCAGTGGCAAATTTGATTTATATGGAAAAATACTGGATAAAGAAAACACTTTAGGTGATTATAAAATCACTTCATCATATAAGCTGATGAAAGCATTAGGTTTTTATAAAGTAGATGTACCGACAGGTGAAGTTTATAAGACGGGTAGTAAAAAAGGTCAGCCAAAAACGAGAAAAGAATGGCGAACAGATGGCGTAAAGCATATTTTAGATTGGGCAGTCCAGCTCAATTATTACAGAATATTACTGGAAAAACGAGGCTATAAAGTTAGTCGCATGGAGATACAGGCATTGTGTAGAGATTTCAATTTGAGAATAGCTGTTGAAAGAAATATTACCAGTCCGATTTATTTAATCCATATTAATAAGATTTCCGATCATTGGGTTAAACTTTATATGAAAACAAAAGCAAAAAGATTACAAAAAGCACTGGAAACAGGCAAAACATCTCATATCTGTTCCGGCAAAGAACGCTGGCAAGACAGAAAATGTAAGGATTATTGCGCCGTAGCTGAAAATTGTCCATATGGAAAACAGTTTAAACAGGCATCTATCAAGATTGCCTAATATGAAAGAAAGTAATGTCATGAACAAAAAAATTATCATATTAATTTTAACAGAGAAAAAACGATAAAGCATAAGCAGGAAGTATATACTTCCTGCTATTTTTATTTAAAGGAGAATCACTATGGAAAATACTAAAATTGCTAAAAAGCTTGTAAATGTTATGAACGAATGCAGTCATATTGTTAAAAATGGCTTGAACTCCTATCATCAGTATAAATATGCTACAGCAGAAGATGTACTGCTAAAAGTCAATGAAGCTCTTACTAAAAACAGGATAGCGAGTGTTGTTATACCGGAAATTGCTTCAATGGTTGACGTAACCAATCTTAAAGGCAATACAGAACATCTTGCAACGGTCAATGTTCAGATAAAACTGATTGACAGTGAAAGCGGAGAATGTGTAGATTTTTTCGGTATCGGCAGCGGTCAGGATGCAGGAGATAAAGCTGTGATGAAAGCACAGACAGCTGCTATAAAATACGCTTATATGCTCAGTCTTTGTATTGCAACAGGCGACGATCCTGAAGCAGATAGTAAGACAGATGAAAATTCCGCCATAGGTAATAAAGGTACAAAAATAACCAAGATAGAAGTAAAAAATCCTAAACAATCAATACGAAATACAGTAATCTGTGCTAACTGTGGTGAAGAAATCAAAAGTGAACGTGTCATTCAATATTCCATAGGAAAATATAACAGACCGCTTTGTATGGAATGTCAAAAACATATGACAAAAATAGCTTAATCATAAATAACAAAAAATAGTATGGTTAATTTATTTAACCATACTATTTTTTTATGTAAATTTTTATTATGTCTAAAAATAAGCACATATATCAAATATTCAGCACCGCACAAAGTAAATTTTTAGTTCATAATATTAATAGAGAATGTGAAAGGAAATGAACAATGAATTCATCTGAAATATATCTAAAAATAGGATTACGTGTATCCTATTATCGACGGTTACAAGGTTGGACACAAGAACAACTATCTAACGTATCCAAAGTTTCACGAGCGAGAATTTCAGATATTGAATGTGGAAAGGGAAATTTTTACTTTGATTCAATACTAGCTATTGCTGAAGCTTTAGGAAAAGACTACAGATTATTGCTGTATGGAGATGAGTTAATAGAAGAAACGATTGAACGAGTCATCAAACGAATGCAAACAGAGTATGGAAAAGAAAACTATGATATCTAAAAGTAAGCACATATGTCAAATATTCAGCACCGCACAAAAGCTATTTATAGTGCATAATATTATATGAAAAATACGTTAGTGGAAAGGAGTTTTTCATTGGAACAAAATGATTATTCCTTAATATATAGAAAGATAGGTGCTAAAGTAACCTATTATAGAAAATTGCGTGGTTGGACACAAATACAGTTATCCAAGATGTCAGGTATATCCACAAGCAGGATTTCTAAAATTGAATGTGGCAAACAAAATAGCAATTTGAATGATATTTTAATCATAGCTAAAGCCTTAAATATCGATTATAGAATTTTGTTATCTTAAATTTTTAAAGGAGTTTTTACCATGAATAAAAGAAAAGCTAATGTTTTTGAGAATTTAAAAGAAGATGTTTATCAAGCTAATATGCCTGAAAAAGAAAAACAAAAAATATTAAAAAATATAATGAATTTACGTGATAAAAAAATTAATATCATGATAACAGGTGCTACTGGATGCGGAAAAAGCTCTACTATAAATGCTTTATTTGATATGGAAATAGCTAAAGTTGGTGTTGGCGTAGATCCTGAAACTATGAATATAACAAAGTATGAATTAGATAATTTAATATTATGGGACAGTCCAGGACTTGGTGATGGAAAAGAAGCGGATAATCGTCATGCTAGAAATATAATAAAAAAGCTACAAGAAAAAGATTTTTCAGGACATGCTTTAATAGATTTGGTATTAGTAATTTTGGATGGTAGTACACGAGATTTAGGAACTTCTTATGAATTAATAAATTCAGTTATCATTCCTAATCTTGGCAGGGATAAAGAAAATAGAATATTAGTAGCAATAAATCAGTGTGATGTTGCTATGAAAGGCAGATATTGGAATAAAGAAGAAAATAAACCAGAACCACCTCTTGTGAAATTTCTTGAGGAAAAGGTTCAATCAGTTAGACGTCGTATTAAAGAGGGTACAGGCGTAGATATTGAACCTATTTACTATTCAGCTGGATGGAAAGAAGAAGGAGAAAAACAAAATCCATATAATTTATCTAAATTATTATATTTTATAATACAACACACACCGAAAGAAAAAAGACTGGTATATGTTAATAATTTATCAAGAGATACTTCTGTTTGGAGATATAACGATAATAAAAAAGATTATGTTCACTTAATAAAAAAGAGTTTTGCTGAAACAGTTTCTGAATATGCAACTCAAGGAGCACAGATAGGAAAATCAATAGGAAGTGTCTTTGGAAAAACAGGAGAAACTATTGGTGGTGCCATTGGTGGTGTTGTTGGTGGTGTTGTTGGTGCATTTAAAAGTTGGTTTAGTTAATAATGATAAAAAAACATTTTAATTATAAAAACTATAGAAAAAAAGATTTGGAAAAGAAAATGCAAATAATGGGTGTATATCCTTTAGATATAATGGTAACTGGCGTTACTGGTGCAGGTAAATCTACAACAATGAATAGCTTATTTGAAAAATATGTTGCTAAAGTTGGAAAAGATGTTGAACCGGAAACAGTAGATTTAATAAGTTATGAGCTAAATAAAGTAATTAGATTTTGGGATACACCTGGACTAGGAGACGGAATTTCTCAAGATAAAAAACATGCAAAAAAGATAATAGATTTACTCCATAAAACGTATATTATAGATGATACAGAATATGGCTGGATTGATTTAGTATTGGTTATTATTGAAGGTATTAATCGTGATATGGGTACGACGTATAAATTAATAAATGATATAATAATTCCTAACTTTCAATCTGAACGAATACTCATAGCAGTAAATCAGTGTGATGTTGCAATGAAAGGTAGACATTGGAATTACACAAAAAATAAACCTGATAACATATTAAAGGATTTTTTATTAAATCAAACTCAATCTATCAAACGAAGAATAAAAGAAGCAACAGGAATTGATATCATTTTGCCAATATATTATTCTGCTGAATATGGATATAATATTGATAAATTTTTAGATTTAGTAATAGATAATATTCCTATAGAACGTAGAGAAAAGTATATTAAATAAGTAATAGATGTCCTGATGTCCAGTTAAAATACAGTGTTAAAGTCATATTTTAGCTGTTTTACACACCTCTTACAGCTGGACACCGGGACATAATTCAGATTAATGAAAGAGAGCTATTGTTATGAACACAGTCAGAACCGAAAAAGAACTTGCAAAACAGATAGAAAATAATGCTGACATAATTGTTATTGAAGGTAGTTTAAAAGATAAAGTTATCCGCATAAAAGCTACAGGTAAAGCAGCTTGGATTGTGGCTATCGGTGCAATCGGTGTAGCGGTAGCCTCATTTTTATCAGCACCTGCTACTGGAGGAGTATCTACAGTATCATCTTTTGTTGGTGCTTCGGCAGCGGTTACTACATTAGGTTTGTCAACAACAACCTCCGCTATATTAATTGCCATAGCAGCTGGCGGTGTTGGTGTACTTAACAAATTAAGAGATTATGATATCGTGGAAGAAAATGATAAAAGAGTAAAACTTAAACGAAATTAATAACTGATATTCATACCCAATGTCCTGATGTCCAGCAAAAAAGGTGTGTTAAACCCGTATATAATAAGGATTACACACTATTATAGCTGGACATTGGGACATTATTTTTATATAAACAGGAATTTTCAATAGTATCATAGAATTTTATATTTAAATTATAATGAGGTGTCAAAATGAAATGGTATCAGATTAAAATAAAAGTATCCGATAATAATTTGAATAAGAATGTCCAATGGTATGATTTATTAAAATGCAATTATTATAATAATATGGGACAAATTAGTTTTATCTATTTGCCTGCTGCTTTTTTGAAGATGAAATATATGTTGCCTTTAGATTTAGGTGATGAAAAGCAATATCTTATTGATTTCAATAAAATTAAAGTTAATGGTATAACAATAAATGAATATTTCAATGAATGTATAAAGGAAAAGAAGAAAGTTCAATATAATATTTTAGTAAAATACTGTAGATTTCTTTACAGAACAAAAACCGGATTAAAAGATGATTTCGATAAAGAAATAGACCAGGCTTTAATTCAATTCAAAGAGGAATTTAAAAATTTTTGTTTGTTTATTGTCGGTAATAAATTAGATATAGCTGATTTATCAGAAAGGAATTTAGAAAAATTATGCGAGATATTTAAATCGTTTATTTTATTTAGAAGTATAAAAACTGGAGGATTATCCGATAATTATACTGGTACACTTTCTGATGAAAAATTGTTGTTTAGACTTCAAAATTTTTTATCATTGGATAAAGATAATGCTACAGTTGCTGCTTTTGATGGCATATTTGATGATGATAGAGCAATCTATATCAAACAATTATATGCACTTCTTTGGTGTAATTCAAATTTATGTAACGAAGAGCTATTTTTTCTTTTTGATTGCATAAGATTAATAGATTATCATAAAGATGTGCTTGTTTATAGGGATATTGATTTTATTTTAAGAGATATAAAAAATAGTTTTATTATTAAAACTGATGATAAAGTTCTTATTGCAGACAATAAAAGCGAAGAAGATTTTATAAAGGGTTTCATTGCAAAATTTAAATATTCGCTTATATGCAAAGAAAATGAAGTATATCGATTTTGTCTATATACTTATTTTATTAGTAATAAACATATGTCCACATTTACTTATTGTATTTTAAATCTTTATATCATAAATAAGTTAAAACAAATAAAATGGAAGCATTTTATTAATGAAGCTTTAAAACATGCTGTTGTAGCCGATTTATCTAAAGAAAAATTATCTGTTATAGCAGATATAACGTCACAGTGCCATATTGAATGTTTAGAAACACAAGAAGTCTTAACGAAAGTATTTAGCCTAGAAAAATTACAGTTGAAAATGTTATTGGATTTTATATATCCAAACGATAATAGAAGAAATATAGAGAAAAAACGAGAAATAAAACGAACTTTTCCAGCAATACTTAAAGCATATCAGCATTATTTAATAAAGAAACGAATGTTTTTCCCTGATGTAGCATGTAATCATTTATATAACATATGGATTTTTCTATGGCTGTTTTATAACATAAAAGCTGTAGAAACTCAACAAAGTTTAGCTGTAAAAGGATTAAAATATACGGATAGCGGACTAAAGAGAAAAAACATCAATAAATTGCAAATGAAAACAATGAAAGCATATATACAAAAAAAAGAAACACCTGCTTCATTAGAAATATTAACGGATATTTTTATACGGTATGAATTATTATTGAACCCTAAAAATCTTGATATAAATACTGTGATATATAAAAAATATTTCAATAAAATATCCTCAAGAATACAAAAATTGCTTCAATGTTATTTATTAATAACATTGAAAAATATAAATTCTATTTATAAAGTATAATAGATAGCTAAAATCTCACGATATCGTGGGATTTTTTTTACGATTTTATTTCCTATTTAAACAGTATTGTTTTTGTTAATATATAAGCGAGGTGAATTTTATGAAATGGAAAAAAGTTGAAAATGTGTCTGCTGAAACAGTTCATGTTGAAAAAGCTACAACGGATGAAACTGCTCAATACACTACTGCTTTAGCCAGACTACGAAATGAAAAGAATGTATCCCCGCCCTGTAAATATTTTTATTTTAATAAATCTATCACTGCGCTAGCGGCCACGGTCTGTCAACTGAATAATCTTGAAGATGTTGAAATACTGACTTCGCCGCAAACAAGATCAGCGGATAGCGATACGTTTGAAGGTCTTACTATGGAAAAACCACTATTTTTTTGGGACAATTTTCATGGCAAACTATGTAAAAATGACGACGGTAAAGTGGTATATGTTGCAAATTTCGAGTGTGCGATTGTTAATGAACTTGAAGATGTAGAACGGGAACAATCGACTTTGTATGTCGAAATCGTGGTAATTTTTAAATCGGAACAGTTATCATTAAAAGTAAAAAAAGCCTCATTATTCGATTTGAAAAAGGAAATACTTCGAAATTTTCCGCAATGCTTCGTATATGATACCAACTGTTTTCAAGAATATATCGCCAATATTTACGGTAATTTCAATAATAAAAATACAGTCGTTTTTTATCGATTTGGCGGCTGGTATAAGCTATCTAGCAAAAAACATATATTTTTAAACAATGCGTTATCTAATGTATCTGCCAAAGTAACATTATCAGGGACAACGGAGGAAGCTCGTCAATTTTTAACTTTATTTATGCAGATTTCAAGTGAACCTTCAAAATTATTGATGATTTTATTGTATTCTCTATGGGCATATACAGCTTATTTTTATGAAATATGCGGTATCGATGGGTTGCGAAGTGTATTATATCTTTCAGCACCAACCGGTACGGGAAAAACGAGTGTAGCTAAAATTTTATCATCAGCAATTTTGAATAACGGTGAAAAATCAGTTCTTCGATTTGATGATACGGTAGCTTCTCTCGAAGAAAGTCTGTTTAACAGCAGAGATATCTTAGCACTTGTCGACGATTTTTATGCCAAAGGCAACAAATTCGATGATCAATCTTTCAAAGCAAAAGCCTCTGCAATAACCCGTATAGTCGGTGATGGTATGATAAAAGGAAAAATGGGCGCAAACAGAAAGCCTTTACCAGATCGAAAATATCGTGGCGGCGTAATTGCAACTGGAGAGTTTATCGATTTGAATACGCATTCATCATATTTGCGCTGCTGGATTGTAAATTTAGGAGCTAATAGCATAAATTTCAGTTATGAATTATCTACATTACAGCGAAATTCTAATCTTGCCAGAGCTTTTTTTTCATTGTGGATCTGGTGGCTTGAAAAAAATCAGGATGACATTTTACGTCTATTAAAAACTCAGCAGGAGTTTTACTTTTCAGTATGTAGGAAAAAATTTATTGATCCTTATCCGAGATTTTCCAGTAACGTTGCAACTTTTTTAACTATTAATCAGTTTTTTAGTCAATTTTGTAGAGAATATGACTTTTCATATGACACAAACCAGGCATACTATGCAATATTATCCGAAGCAGAGGCACAACTTCAAATGTTACGGCAGTTTTCTCCTATAAAAATCGTTATAAAAGCCATACAAGACAGCATCGACAATGCCTATTTAAATCTTGCCGAAAACGAAAATGACTTTTGTACGAATAATTATGACGGATTTTTTACATCAGATAAAATCATCGTTATCACAGCAAAATTAGAGGAAATTATTGAAAAATATACTAATAAAATGAATTTCGGTCTAAAATTTACTGCCGCATTGAAAGAGGAATTAGCTAGGAAGAATATCCTGGAAGAAAAAAACGGAGAAACAAATTTTAAGTTCACAAAAGCACGGCTTGTTTCACCAAAACGTCCGCGTATTTATAAAATTAATAAAGGAGCGATTTTAAATGACTAAAGAAAACAATGTATCAATACCTGCCTTTTTAATGGTAAGCAAATATCATGTAGGCGTTACAGACAGTCTTGCGGATATAACTGCTTACAGTAACGAACATCTGCAACCAGGAGACACTTTGATTTTACAGAAAGGTTATTTTGACGAACTTTTAGTCGAGCAACAAAAAATCTTAACTTTAGACAACCTACGTAACTGTGACGGAAAAATTTTAATTGTTCCGCACAAACAAACCGATTTCAATTTGATTGAAAGAAATCCAGATGCTAGGCAACTTATAACAGTTGTGGATATTTTAAAATAATGAATAAATTTTATTTTATATTGATATACTATAAATATGAATTATGATTGGAGGTGTTTCTATGGGAAAAGCGACATTGACCGTTGTTGAAACTGCTGAATATCTTGGTATTGGCAGAAATAAGACGTATCGTATGATTAATGATGGCATTTTACCAGCAATTAAAATAGGGCGACAATTCAGAATACCGATTAAGGCATTGGAAAGCTGGCTGATGAATGAGGCTCAAAAAGCTTTAAAAATTAATTAAAATAGTTGGCACAGTCAATTAGTGACTGTGCCTCTCTTTTCTCAAGGAGTGAATAAAAATGCAAGGCTCAATAAAAGAACGTATCAGGAAAAATGCTCGTGATGCTCAGGGCAGATTACGGGCAACATTGAAGGTTTATGACGTTTATTATCGTTATACAGATTTGATAACAGGCAAGAAAAAGCAAGCTATTAAACGCGGTTTTTTGCGTAAAAGCGATGCTGAAGCATTTCTTTTAGATATCAATAAAAAACAATCTGAAGGTAAATTCTTAAATCAAAAACCTATAATTATTGCAGAATATTTATTGCAATGGTTGAATGATTATGTAAAAATAAATGTGCGAGCAAGCAGTTATGTCGGTTATGAACGTATTATAAAAAACCATCTAATTCCTTATATCGGTAATACATTGTTAAAAAATCTTACGGCTATGCAGATTGACAATCTTTATGCTGAGTTGTTACAGAATGGACGTTCTGACGGAAAAGGCGGCTTATCACAAAAATCTGTACAATATACCCATCGTGTTCTAAACGAATCATTAGAACATGCCGTAAAAAAACAGTTGATTTATTTCAATCCGATGAAAGGCATAACAAATACACCGAAGCCTAAAAAGTTTCAAGCAACAATTTATACGGCTAAAGAATTATTGTATTTATTGAATGTAGCTAAAGATACGCCATATGAGCTACCGATTGCTTTAGCCGGTATCTGCGGCTTGCGTCGTGGTGAATGTTTAGGATTAAAAATATCCGATATTGATTTTTCAACAAAAACAATTAAAATATCGCGACAGCTTATTCTTTTGCGTAAACAAATAGTGGAAAGTGAACCGAAAAGTACCGACAGCAACCGTGTAATTGCTGTTCCAGATATGGTCATGGAAATTATTCAAAAGCAAATACGAGTAAATAATCATTACAAACAATTATTACAAAACGAGTATTTCGACAAAGGATATCTTATCTGTCATAATAACGGTGCACCAATTCGACCGGATTATCTCACTAAAAATTTTGCTAATTTCATTCAAAGCAAAGGACTGAAAAAGATACGTTTTCATGACCTCAGACATACATGTGCTTCATTGATGCTAAAATCCGGTGTAGCAATGAAAACGGCATCAGAAATTTTAGGGCACAGCTCCATTTCTATTACGGCAGATTTATACACGCATGTACTGCAAGATACAAAACAGGTAGCAGCTAATCAGATTGAACAGCTTTTAATCAATGAAAAAGATAGCGAAAACTGAGTTGTTATCAAAACGTTATCAAAATGAATTTTTCATCTCATTTCAGACAGCAAAAAAGGCTTTACGGAAAACCCGTAAAGCCTTGATTTTACTAATGGTGCCGAAGGCCGGACTCGAACCGGCACGTAGGGAACTACGCTTGATTTTGAGTCAAGTGCGTCTGCCAATTCCGCCACTTCGGCATACTGTGTTAAACAACATTAATATTATATCATTCTATAATTATACTGTCAATATAAATAATTATCTTAACTTAATTAAATATATCTATTATAATGTTAATATATTTTTTAATATGAAAGGATTTTTTTATGTCACCAAAATCTGTTTTTCTTACTTTAATAATTATTTTATCTTGTATTATTTACTTACCTTCTATAACGTATGCTCAAAATAATACAAATACCCAAAATACCACAACTAATAGTACTACTTATTTACATTTACCAGAAAAAACTACTATGCAAATAATAAATATAGATAATTTAGACAGTAAAACTAATCATAAATACGATTTAATCAACTTTCGTCTTTACCAAGATTTAGTTGTTAACAACGAAATCATTTTGCCTAAAGATACAAAACTCCAAGGTATGATTACTAAAATCCATGGCAGTAGATTACTTGGGGAAAGTGCTATTATCCGCATAAAATTAAATAATATCACCTTAGCTGATGGCAGTATTTTAGAATTTCCTTGCGATTTAAAATTAAAAGGTGGCAAAAATTATGCCAATATAGCAAGTAGTATCATCGTTCCTTTTTCAGGATTATTATTTAAAGGAAAAGAAGTTTCTTGTCCATCTGGTAGCATAATTGAATACAGTTTTGAAGGATAAAAAATGGCAATAGGCTTATCATGAAATAAAGTCTATTGCCGTTTTATTTAAATATCTAATTCTAAACTAACTGGACAATGGTCACTACCAAAAAATTCATTGTGAATGCCAGCTTCTTTTATATTTGCTTCAATATCTTTAGATACGATAAAATAATCAATTCTCCACCCAGCATTATTTTCACGAGCTTTTCGCATATATGACCACCATGAATAAATGCTTGTTTTATCCGGATAAAGATAGCGGAAAGTATCTACAAAACCTGCTTGTAATAATTCAGTCATTTTACTGCGTTCTTCATCAGTAAAACCTGCACTACGGCGATTTGTCTTAGGATTTTTTAAATCAATCTCTTTATGAGCAACATTTAAATCTCCACATATCACGACAGGTTTTTGCTTATTTAATTCAACTAAATAATTGCGAAAAGCATCTTCCCACTGCATACGGTAATCCAAACGTTCTAATTCTCGCTTAGAATTTGGTGTATATACGCAAACCATAAAGAATTTATCAAATTCTAAAGTGATTACACGACCTTCATGGTCATGTTCTTCTATATCTAAACCATAACTTACATTTAATGGCTCTACTTTAGTAAAAATAGCTGTACCTGAATAACCCTTTTTTTCTGCACTATTCCAATACTGCTTATATCCAGGTAAATCTAATTCTAATTGATGAGGTTGCATTTTTGTTTCTTGTAAACAAAAAATATCTGCATCTAAAGTTTGAAAAGTCTCCATGAAACCCTTATTCATACAAGCACGAAGACCATTTACATTCCAAGAAACAAATTTCATAAATTATGCCTCCTGTTTTGCCATTTGTGCCAAAATATTAGCAATAGCTCCAAACTCTTCCATAGTCAAAGTTTCTCCGCGACGAGTTGCTTCTATTCCAGCTTTATCCAATACATCAGCAATGATATTTTTATCTACGCCCATGGATTTTAAAGCATTATTTAAAGTCTTACGACGTTGACCAAAAGCTGCTTTTACCACTCTAAAGAACATCTTTTCATCAATAAGCTCTACGGCAGGAGTCTGTCTAACTTTACAGTTCACTACTACAGAGTCCACTTCTGGAGGTGGCATGAAAGAACGTGGTGGTACATATAAAGCGATTTCAGGAACTGTATAATACTGCACTGCTACAGATAAAGCACCATATGTTTTACCGCCTGGCTGTGCTGCCATACGTTCTGCTACTTCTTTTTGTACCATTACTACGATATCTGTTATTGGCAAATGTTTTTCGAGCAAAGCCATGATAATTGGTGTAGTAATATAATATGGCAAATTAGCTACTACTTTAAATGGTTTATCGCCCATGATTTCTGGAATATTTACTTTTAAAATATCTCCTTGAATAACACGCACATTGTCATAAGCGTCTAAAGTATGTGCTAAAACTTCTGGCAATCTTTTATCTAATTCTACACAAGTAACCTCTGCTCCAGTTTCAGCTAAAGCTTGAGTCAAAGTACCGATACCAGGGCCGATTTCTAATACTCTATCATTTTCCTGCACATTTGCTGCATCTACAATGCCCTGTACAATATTAGCATCTATTAAAAAGTTTTGTCCTAAGCGTTTGCTCATATGAATGCCAAAACGCTGTAAAATATATCTTGTAACCTTCTTATTAGCAATAGTAGGTTGCTTCATTAATTAAAAATCCTCCAATTTATTAGTTATTTTCAACTTCATTAATATCATTTTCTGAATTTAATTTTGCTAAAGCTTGATTAAATTCATCTCTAGTGATCCCATAATTATTTAATCTACGTAAAAAAGTTTTAGCATTGGCAAAACCAATTCCTAAAATAGCACCTAATTTTGCCCTGCGAACACCAGAATTAGCAAAACCATTTAAGCGATTTAAAATTAAATCAGTAGCACTAAATTCATCACTAGGTTTCCAATTCATTGTACGCACCTTAGCTAATGCTTTGCGAATAGCTTCAGGACTTGCTTGCTCTATACCTATATCATCATTTGCAGTAGCTTCTTCACAAGGTACAAAAGCATGCTTTGCATTAGGAAATCTTCTTGTTAAATATGTGCGAATTCGCTCTCCAGCTGAATCTGGATCAGTTAAAATAATAATGCCACGTTTTTCATAAGCAGCTCTAATATTTTTTATAGTCTTAGGCAATAAATTAAAACCTTCTGTGATAATACAATCGGCTTCAACTGCTTTATTAATGGCTACAACGTCCATTTTTCCTTCTACAACTAAAACTTCTTTTATCATTAAAAACCTTCTCACTTATTTTTCAACTAAACTAAAATATTACAAATAAACTCATATTTTTTTAGTATAACAAAAATATATCAAAAAACGCAAGTAAAAAGCCATATACTCTAGACAAAAAGAGCCTGTAAACTTACAGACTCTTTTTCATCTTTATATATAATTTTCTATCTATCCTACTATTTTAAATCAATTTATACAAATATCAATCTAAAATATAAACTTCTACACCACGACGACCAAAAGTTATAGCTTGAGTATAATCTTCCATACATAAATCAATCATATAGCCATTAATCGCACCGCCAGTATCTGCTGCAATAGCTTCACCATAACCTGGAATATATACACGTGTTCCAAGTGGAATAATATCTGGGTCTACAGCTACTACACCATAACGAGCAGGAATACCAAGCGCCGTATATCCAGCACCGCCACCATCATAAGGTAAATATGCACTAGCTTCCATATACAATACTTGAGAATATGATCTCAAACCAATAGTATTCATCGGTTCTGCTGTGCCTTCACGAACAACCTGATTTACAGGACGAACTAATTGAGAAGTTTGTACTACTTCTTCTCCCACTTTAATACCTTTATGATATTTTTCTCTAACTAATAATCTATTTAAACCATTTCTTCCAGCTTGAATTACTTCTTCATTACCACGGATCATAGAGCTATCTGGCTCTTTTATCACCTGATAATTTTGTACTTCATCTCTTAATACTAATTTACTAGAAACATTTAAAACTTTTACTTTTGCATCAGTATGTAGTTGAGTATCTTTACCGCCCTCAACAAAATACTTATCTTCATCTAAATTCATTGAAGATATCAATTCACCCACAGTTTTCTTTGTGGTTTTTACTACTTTTGTATCTCCATCAATTTCTACAGTTACTGGCATTGCACGATTGATTGTAATTACAGCATTATCAGTTATATTACCTGTAGATACTGTATAATCATCTCCATTATCTAACTTTATACCAGCTTGCTTCAATATATTCTTTGGATTATCATAGACCGTATTGACTACCATTTTATTACCATCTGCTACAATTGTGACATTTTTATTTGCTGTTACAAATCCAGTTAATGTAGCCATTGCAAAACATAAAACCACTACTGCAGTTAGTTTACATTTTGTTAAATTGTGGCTTAATAGGTTTTTAAAATCCATTGAATTCCTCCTTTACGAAAAGATATTATACCAAGTATTTACACTTGTGTCAAATTTCTTCATAAATATGTAACATTTGTACTTGTAAAATTGTAAATTGTAATCTAGTAAAAAACCTTATAAATAAAGGATTTTTCTATGTGTTTACACCTAAAATATGATGTATTTCATGTAAATAAATAAGGCATTTAAATGCAAACGGCTCATAAAAATAAATACAGAAATTTTACTTATAATTAATCTATTTCACATATATATCATTTATCGTGTTTTTTGTATAATTATTAATTACATATATAATTTTATTCTATAAAAATTAATATTATTTATATGAAAACAAGATAAAAAAGCTTTTCTTTAAAGGAATTTTACTTCCACTTAAAGAAAAGCTTTTATTTTATAAATTAAATACTTCTATAGCATTTTTAGTTGTTTGATTTGCTACTTCTTCTAAAGAAATATTTCTAATCTCTGCTACTTTTTCTGCTATATATTTTACATATGCTGGTTCATTACGTCTGCCACGTTTAGGAACAGGTGCTAAATATGGACAATCTGTTTCTAAAAGCAATCTTTCCAAAGGAATTTTTGCCACTATTTCTGGCAATTTTGCTGAATTTTTAAAAGTAAGTGGTCCATCAACACCTAAGAACCAACCCATTTTTAATAATTCTTTTGCCATTTCATAGCTACCAGAAAAACAATGTATTGAGCCTGTCAGCCCTTTTCCTTCTTTTTTCAAGATTGCCATAGTATCACCATGAGCATCACGGTCATGTATGCTAACTGGCATATGCATTTGTCTTGCTACATCTAATTGACGAATAAATACTTCACGCTGAACTTCACGAGGAGCATTTTCATAATAATAATCTAAGCCAATTTCACCTAAAACTTTTACCTTTGGTAAAGTCATAAGTTCTGCCAAAGTATCATAATCTTTACTGCTTTGTATGCTCAAAGCTTCTTGTGGATGTACCCCAGCACCTGCAAAAACACCATCAAAATTATCTGCAATTTTAATAGCATTAAATGAAGACTCCATAGTATCACCCATAGTGATAATTCTTGTTGTACCTTCAGCTTTTGCTCTAGCTATTACTTCTTGTCTATCTTCTTCGTATTTTAAATCATCAAGATGTGCATGTGTATCTACTAACATTATTTCACCTTACTACCCACAGGCATTGTAGTTTCTACTATTTGAAGTTCATCACCTTTAGAAGCAGCTAAAAGCATACCATGGCTCATTACTCCACGAAGTTTTGCAGGTTTTAAATTAGCAACTAAAACTACATGTTTGCCAATTAAATCTTCTGGTTTATAGAATTTAGCAATACCAGATACTACTGTTCTTTCTTCATCGCCTAAAGAAACTTGTATTTTCATAAGTTTATCTGTTTTTGGCACAGGTTCAGCAGCTAAGATTTCTACTACACGTAAATCAACTTTACTAAAATCTTCTATACCAATCATACCATCTTCATTTTCTTTAGCTTTTTCTGGAGCTTTTGGTTCTTCTTTTTTAGCTTTTTTATTTTCTTTTACTTCTTTTTTAGCTTCTGGTTTTTCTTCTTCGATTTCAATACGAGGGAAGAGCTGTTCTGGTTTATTGATTTGAATACCTACAGGAGTTTTGCCCCAACCTTCGATATCGCTGATGCGAATTTCATCAAAGTTTTGTGGTAAATTCAATTGAGCCCAAATACGGCGAGCTGTAGTAGGAATGAATGGCTCAATCATTACACTGATTGCACGTAAGCTTTCTACTAAATCATAAAGTACACGATTTAATTCAGCTTTTCTAGCTTCATCTTTACCTAAAACCCATGGAGTAGTTTCATCAATATATTTATTTGTACGGCTGATAAATGACCATACAAGTTTAATGCTATCGCTGAGTTTCATATTATCCATGTAGTTTTTATATTCAGCAATAGTTTTTGTAGCATCATCGATTAATGCTTGGTCTACTTCACGAATATCGCCAGGCTGTTCGATAATGCCTTTATTATATTTATTAATCATACTAAGTGTACGATGTAATAAGTTTCCAAGGTCATTTGCAAGGTCAGAGTTAATGCGAGAAATCAAAGCATCACGAGAGAAGTTACCATCTTGACCTAAATTGATTTCACGAAGTAAGAAATAACGGATAGCATCTGCGCCAAATTCGTCAATTAAGCCGATTGGATCAATTACATTTCCTTTAGATTTACTCATTTTATCGCCATCAACTACAAGCCAACCATGACCATATACTTTTTTAGGAAGTGGTAAATCAAGTGCCATCAAGATTATTGGCCAAATAATTGTATGGAAGCGAACAATTTCTTTACCTACGAGGTGAAGGTCTGCTGGCCAGAATTTGTTGAATTTTTCTGGGTCATCTAAGTATCCAATTGGTGTTAAATAGTTTGTAAGTGCATCAAACCATACATAAATTACATGTTTTTCATCAATTGGTACAGGAATACCCCAGTCAAAAGATGTACGAGAAATACATAAATCTTCTAAGCCTTGTTTAATGAAGTTAATCATTTCATTTCTGCGGGATACTGGCTGAATGAAATCTGGATTTGCTTCAATGTATTCAAGTAAGCGATCAGCATATTTAGAAATCTTGAAGAAATATGCTTCTTCTGCTACTTCTTTCACTTCACGACCGCAATCTGGGCATTTACCATCAACTAATTGACGTTCGAGCCAGAAGCTTTCGCAAGGTGTGCAATATAAGCCTTTATATGCACCTTTATAAATATCGCCTTTTTCATAAATGCGTTTGAAAACTTCTTGTACTACTTTTTCATGGCGTTTTTGTGTAGTACGAATGAAATCGTCATTGGAGATATTTAATCTTTTCCATAAATTTTGGAAGCCTGCAACTATTTTATCTACATATTCAATAGGTGTAACACCTTGTTCTTCGGCTTTCTGTTCAATTTTTTGACCGTGTTCATCAGAACCAGTTAAGAAAAATACATCAAAATCGGATAAACGTTTATAACGAGCAATACTATCTGCAATTGTTGTACAATAAGCATGACCGATATGAAGTTTTGCACTAGGATAATAAATTGGCGTAGTTATATAAAAAGATTGTTTAGCCAACAATAATTCCTCCTTTAAAAATTTGTATCTAATTTATTATACAACAAATACAAAAAAATCCATAATAAAAATATTAACCTACTAATAATCTATGGTATAATTAAAGAAAAAGTATAAAGGTGGCGATACTATGAATACTATGAAATCGAAGCATTTATTAATTTTACTATTATCTTTATTTGTATTTTGTTTTAGTAGCACAGTTTTTGCTAATAAAGCACAAGATGAAGCCATTGATTACCTCAAACAAGCTGTAGAAAATACTGCTAATGCTAAAAATTTGACTTATAAAATCAATTTATCTATGACAAGTCCACTTGCTGATGGTGATATCATTGTCGATGGTAAATACTCTGAATTGATGAATACATCTGGTAATATGAATATTTCTTTTAATAGCTGGATAGATACTATTAAATTTGAAGCTACAACTCAATTTTATACTGAGATTGCTGATAATAATCTAAATCAATATTTAAAGATGAAAACAACTCCTCTCATCAATGATATAAATCCTGACCAATGGTATATATCTAGTACAACACTTGCTGATAATGCCAATGAATTATTCTCCCAAAAAAAACAATTTAATTTAGATAAATTCACTCAAAATATCACTAATATATTTATGTATGATGTGAATAAAAATACTGCTAAAATCTATGTAACTTATACTAGACCAATTTTAGATGAAGGCATGAAGGCAGAATTAAAAACGCTTTATGCTAAAGATGATAAACAAAAGCAAAATTTAGAAAAACTAGATAATCTACTAGCAAAAAATCCTCAATTAGTAGAAAGTCTTGCTAAACCTAGAAAGATTTCTTATGAATTGACCATTGATAAAAAATCTCAATCCATAACTAATTTAAAAACAGATTTCTCCAATAATATTCAAGAATTTGGTAATGAAGTTTTAGATAGTATTCCTGATGAAGAATTTTCTGATGTGAATGGTTATGTATTGCGCAATACATTTAAAAATTATCTAAATCTCAGCAAATTCAATTTAAATATTAGAATTTCTCATCTAAACAACACTACAGTCGATGAAATTCCTCAAGAAGTAAAAACTTCTGCGCTTCCACTTCCTGAAACAGATTTACCTCAACCAACACAAACAACTCTATTATCTAAGCTTTAATAAAAAAACTCTGTTATATCCAAAATATTAATTTAGATATAGCAGAGTTTTTATTTTATATCAAATACATAAAATATCAATCATCTTTTAACAATGCTTGATAAATATCTCGTCTACTCATATTTAAAGCTTTTGCAGCCATACGCATGGCTTCTTTTTTGTTTATACCCTTTTCCATTAAGTCCTGCACATATTTCACAGGAGAAATATCTTCTTTTGTATCTTCTTGTTCATTTAACATTTCTTCAGTAATTCCAGATACAATAACTACAAATTCACCACGAGGTTCATTTTCATGAAAGAAATTTACCAATTCTTCTAAAGTGCCACGATTAAATTCTTCAAATTTTTTCGTAAGCTCTCTACAAGTTGAAGCCTGTCTATCTTTGCCTAAAATATTCATTAATTCTTTCAACATATCTTTTAGATGATATGGTGTTTCATAAAAAATCAATGTTTCTTCTCTAAGTTTTATAGACTCTAATAATTCTTTGCGTTTTTTACTTGTCTTGGGCAAAAATCCTATGAAAGTGAATTTTCTTGTATCTATACCAGAGCAAATAAGTGCTGATAGGGCTGCATTTGCTCCTGGAATAGGCGTTACTTTTATACCTTCCTGTATCGCCAGTTGTGCTAAACGTGTACCAGGGTCAGCAATTCCTGGAAGACCTGCATCACTTACTACAGCAATATTTAACCCTTCTTGAAGTTTTGTTATAAGCTGTGGCCCTTTTTCAAATTTATTATGTTCATGATAGCTTGTAAGCGCCGTATGAATATCATAATGTGATAATAATTTTCGTGTGTTTCTTGTATCTTCAGCTGCAATTAAATCTACTTCATTTAAAATCCTAACTCCACGATAAGTCATATCTTCTAAATTTCCAATAGGAGTAGCTACTAAATATAAACAGCCATTTTTATTTTCTACCATATATATTCACCTCGCCTCTTACAATCTATCTGGATAATAATATTCCATTAATTTTCTTGTATAATCACCATTATCTTCATGGACAATAAGCGCTGGCTCTACACTCAATCCACCTGGTGCGCCTTCTTTGACACCTTCAATCAAGACTATATTCGGTGCTTTATCTCGTTTTGGTTGCACTAATTGCAGTCTTTTCGCTTCAATATTGTATTTATGAAAAGCCACCATGATTTCACCTAATCGCTCTGGCAAATGTACCATAGCAAAACGACCTTTTCTCTTCAATACAAAACTACCTGCACGCACTACATCATCAAGTGTAGCTGTTATTTCATGTCTAGCTCTTGCTACTCCATCTAAAATATTTAAATGACCTTGATTTATTTGACGATAAGGTGGATTGGATACGACAAAATCCATAGATTGAGGTTTATAATATTCTTTTATCTTGCATAAATCGCCTTCTTGAACACAAATCTTATCTTGAAGCTTATTCATGACCATATTGCGTTTGGCAATTTCACAAGTTACAGGATTTATCTCCAAAGCGTCCATTTTCATTGCTCTATTGGATAATAATAAGGGGATAACACCTGTTCCTGTGCCTAAATCTAATCCTTTAGCATTTTTACGTACAGTTACAAAATGTGCTAATAATACAGCATCAATGGAAAAACAAAATTCTTTATTATTTTGAATTATTTTCAATCCGCCAGCTAATAAATCATCTATACGTTCATTTTCTTTTAAATTTAAATTCCAATCAGATATCATCGTCATCTTTTTCTACAACATCTTCCCATGAAGCCACAATAGTTTTTTTAGAGTCTAATAATACAGTTACAGTGCGTTTTTGCATATTGATAGAAATAGCTTTTCCTTCGCCTTCCATAGATACTACACGACTACCTTGTTTTGGCGGAGCAATAATACTATTTTGTTTGCAACAACCTTGGTATAAATCATTTTCATATTTTAAGCAACACATCAAACGACCGCAAATACCAGATATTTTTGTTGGATTTAAAGATAAACTTTGGTCTTTTGCCATACGAATGGATACTGGCTCAAAATCACCTAAGAAAGTAGCACAGCAAAGTGGTCTACCACAGCAACCTATTCCGCCTAATAATTTTGCTTCATCGCGTACACCAATTTGACGAAGCTCAATACGAGTATGGAATACTGCTGCTAAATCTTTTACTAATTCTCTAAAGTCAATTCTACCTTCAGCGGTGAAGTAAAAAATTATCTTATTCACATCAAGAGTATATTCTACGCTGATGAGTTTCATTGGCAATTCACGCAAGCGAATTTTTTCTTCACAAATAGCATAAGCTTCTTTTTCCTTCTCGCTGTTTTCTGCCAATTTATCAATATCTTCTTGTGTTGCTTTTCTTTGTACATCTTTTAACGGCTGTACAACTTCTGAATCTGGTACATCACGTGGCCCTATAACAACTGTTCCAAATTCAACACCACGAGCAGTTTTTACTACTACGCCATCACCTTGGGCTAATTCCAATCCACCTAACCCAAAATAATATATTTTACAAGCTTTTTTAAATCTTACACCTACAACGGTCTGCACAAAGTGCCCTCCTGTCTATTTCTCGTTTATTTATTTTGCCAATCTAAAATAAATTTCTGCAAGATGAGTTTTATATCTGCATTAGAATTTAACCGTTTTAAAATCTCTTCTACTAAGGTCAATTTAGTTAATAGATTAACTTCATCATACTTGTTTTGTATATTCAATAAATCATCTTTTATATCCTGATTATAAATAATATCACTATCTTTATTAACCTTCATCAGTAATAAGTCTCTCAATAGCATTTGTAAATGACTCATTATATCATTTATCTTATTTCGCTCAAAACTTGATAATTCATCAATAAATGACCATATATCTTTTATGGAAAAATTGTCTTGAAGACAAGATAATGCCTTTTGTCTTAAGGCTAAAGCATCATCATCAATAAATTGCATAGCTTTTAATATACTGCCACCAGACAATCTAGCAATGATTTTAGCTTTATCTTCTTCAATCTGTATTTTTTGTTGTAAAACCTTCGCCACATCTAGATAAGAAAGAGGCGCAAAATATATCTTCATACAACGCGATAATATAGTAGGCAGTATCATATCTTTATTAGAAGTGATTAAAATAAAAAACACTTCGCCTATTGGCTCTTCTAGAGTCTTAAGCAAACTGTTTCCTGCTGTATCATTTAAATATTGAGCATCATTTATAATCACCACTTGTTTATCTGACAAATATGGCGATAAAGCTATTTTTGCTTGTATTTGACGAATTTGCTCAATCTTAATCAATTTTCTTGTTTTACCTTCTGGTTCCAAATAATAAAAATCAGGGTGATTTTGTTCATCAAACATCTTGCAAGAATTACAATAACCACAAGCCATATTGCCTTGTTGCAAATTAGAGCAAAGTAGCGATTTAGCTAACATCTTAGCCGTCAATAATTTACCAATACCATCAATTCCTGAAAATAATAAGGCATGAGGCAATTTATTTTCTTGCAATAATAATTGTAAATCCGCTTTTATTTGCTCATGCCCATAAATATTTTGCCAACTAATCATCTTAATTTATGTAGATAAACTTATCTAAAAGTTCATCTATTTGCTTATGATACTGTGTCAAAGATACTGTATCTTCATTTTCAATACATTGATTGATATTTAATAATAAATCATCTACTTTATTTGCATAATCGTATAAATTATATTGTGGTAATTCTTCTTTAGCAGAACTCATAACTACAATATAAAATTGTTTTACAGCCATAGTTACAAAATCTTTAATGAGTGTTTGATATACTTGCATCTGTTCATTATTAGGATTTTGCAATAATAATTTATATTCATCATCTACTTTTACGCGTTGCATCTGTATCATGGAATAGAAATCATCTTTCAATATGCTATTCTTCTCTTGACTCATACTGAACATCCTTTACTCTTACATATATTTAGATAGCAAAATTTTCATTAATAAAAAAGTTTTAGCCATAATTTATTTTTTATGACTAAAACTTAGTATATCATAAAGCTATTTAATTATAAAGTTTATAGACTTTTATCTACTATTTTTATTTAATCAGACCTTGAATTTTTTGCCAAACATCTTCATGAATTTCTTCTATAGTTCTTAACTGATTATCCTTTGCACATTCTACGATATCCCAATCATAGCGATTTGCCATTTCTTGATAAACTTCATGACATTTTTCTAAATAATTTTTATCCTGTTCATGAATATCTTTTTTGCGATTATCTTTTTTTGCTCTATTATCAATCAATTTATTGCTGATATCTGGTGGCATATTCAAGAAAATAACTTTATCCGGCACTGGAAGTCCCATTTTCGTAAATTCTGTATCCCAAAGCCATGATAAAAATTCATCACGCATTTTGCTATCTTCTATTTTTACAGCTTGATGAACCATATTAGAAGTAGTATATCTATCCGCTAAAATAATAGTGCCTTCTTCATAATCTTTTTTCCATTTCATGCGATATGAAGCATATCTATCCACAGCAAATAATACCGAAGCAGCATAGGCATTTACATCATCTACATGACCGCCAAACTCACCTTGCAAATACATTTTTACTGGTGTACATGCTGGACTTTCATAATCTGGATACTCTACTTTTTTTACCTTGTAACCTGCTTGATTTAATCTATCATATAAAAGCTTAGTCTGTGTAGCTTTACCACAACCATCACCAGCTTCAATGATTATGAGCTTTCCTTTCACCATTATTCCTCCACTATATTAATATTTTCTAAATTCATATCTTCTGGGCCTATTATATTGCCCCCATTTTGTTTTTGCAACAATACATAATCAATAATTTCTTGACTTATCTCTTCCCCCGGATAAATCACAGGTATTCCCGGTGGATAAAATGTAATCAATTCCCCTGCTATTTTGCCTACACTTTGCGCAAATTTTACTTTTTTCGTCTTAGCAAACATCGCTTGTCTTGGTGATAAAACATAACGAGGAATGCTTGGCAAATTAATCTGTACTAAAGGATTTGTTTCTTTATCCTGAAAAGATTTTGCTAATTCTTGTAAAGCATTTAATAAATACTCACATTCTTTCTCACTATCAGCGTAAGAAATAATAAACAATAAATTATACATATCAGATAATTCACATTGAATTTTATATTTATGTCGCAAAATCTGTTCTGCCTGAGCTCCACTTATCCCCAATTTACGCACACAAACAGTTATTTTTGTTACATCTAAATCATATTTGCCTTCACTGTTCATATATTCACGACCAAAACAGCTTAGATTTGGAATTTTATTGATTTGCTCACGTAAATCTTCCGCTAATTGTACAGCCCTACCGACTAAATCTTTACCTTCCATTGCCATCTGTTTGCGTGCTATATCAAGTGAAGCTAATAATAAATAATTAGGGCTTGTCGATTGCACTAAACTGCACATTTTATTAAAACGCTCTACATCTACACGTTGTTTTTTCATATGCAATAAAGAAGTTTGTGTCATTGAACCAACTATTTTATGCGTACTTTGTGCAACAATATCTGCTCCTGCTGATAATGCCTGTATTGGCAATTTATCACAAAAGGCTAAATGTGGCCCATGTGCTTCATCAACTAATAATAACATATTATTTTCATGCACTAAATTAGCTATACTTTGTATATCCCCTGCCACTCCATAATATGTAGGATAAACCATTACTACAGCTTTAGCATCTTTATTTTCACGTATTACTTTTTCTAATTCAGTTTTCGTAATGCTCATAGCAATACCTAAATTTTCATCTATTTCTGGCTGAATAAATACAGGTGTTGCCCCTGCTAAAACCAAACCGCCAAGTACAGAACGATGTGCATTTCTAGGTATTATTATCTTATCTCCAGGATTTACAGCTGTTAAAATCATCGCATGAATAGCCCCTGTTGTTCCATTGATAAAAAATCTAGTTTCATCTGCACCATATAAATCACTTGCCAAATCTTGTGCCTGTTTTATACAAGTAGAAGCTCCATGTATATCATCTAATTCTTCCATCAAAGATACTTCCATCTTAAGACCTGTATCTGTTATCATTTCATGAAGTTCATTTGCAGCACCTTTGCCTTGTTTATGTCCTGGTGTATGAAAAGCCATTGCTTTATCTTCAATATATTTTTTCATTGCTGTATACAAAGGTGTATTATTTTGCTCCATCAAAAAACCTCCTTTTAAAACTAAATCTAGTATATCATAAAAAAAATTCCTATATAAAAATATAGGAATTTTAATCTCAATATTAAATAAATTAATTTTAACTATTTTACTTTATTTATTTCTTTTATTTGCCACTATCATTCTAACGACAGTTATAACTACAAATACCCCTACTAAACCTAACATTATTTCCATAAAAGAACTATATCCTTCTTGGCTTTCAGGAGACATTGTAAAAAATATACCACATAAAACTAAAACAATCACTAATAAATTGGCAATAGATGCTTTATTTATGGTATTTCCTCCTCTCAAAAATACTATTCTAATGCCACTGTTTTTGGTAAAGAAAAGCCATTAAAAGTTGTAGCTGATACTTTACTATAAGCCCCAGCATTTAAGGCTATTAATAAATCACCCTCATCTAATTTAGGGCAATACATTTCTTTTTTTACTATATCCAACGAATCACAACTTGGACCTGCTATAGTGGCTTTTTCATAAGTATTATCTTCATCTTTCAATGATATTATATCATAATCCCAATGGTCAAATAAAATTCCCGAAAAAGAACCATATATACCATCATCTATATAATACCATTGTTTTTCATCACGCATTTGTTTACCAATTATAGAAGTAATCACATTTACTGCATTACCGCAAATATATCGACCAGGTTCAGCCCAAACTTCTACATCTTCAAAATCAGCTAAACAATCATTTATGCTTTTCATGATTTTTTCTGCATCAACATCTTTATCTGAACATGCTACAGGTAAACCGCCACCGATATCCATATATTTTATATCAAGCCCACTAGCTTTTAATCTATCTATTAAACCTCGTGCTAATGAAAATGCCCTTTCATATGATTTTGTAGATAAAACCTGACTACCTACATGAAAACATATCCCATTTGCTTTTAAACCATTTGCTTTTGCATAATTTAATAAATCTAAAATTTTAGTTTCATCTGCACCAAATTTTATATTTAAATTCACAATAGCATCGGATTGTTTAATCTTCACACGAGCTAAAACTTCTGCATCTGGTACATATTTTTTTATTTTATCAATTTCATTTTCACTGTCAAAAGTAAATCGCTTTATACCTACCTTACTAGCTTCAATCAGCCCTTCTATCGTCTTTACAGGATTAGCATAAATCATTTTCTCCCCTGATACACCCATTTTAGACAATAGCCTTATCTCTCCGGCTGAAGCAACATCAAAATTAGAGCCTAATTTTATCAACTTTTCCAAAATACATTTCGCTGAATTAGCTTTGATTGCATAAAAAACCTTCAACCTCGGTATATGTTTGCACAATAAATTATAATTTTCTTCAATATGCTCTAAAGAAATCACCTCTAATGGTGTAGCATATTTTTGTGCTAACATTGTAGCTTCTTCTTTTGTCAGTTTAAAACTTTTCATAACACTCCCCTTATTCTTCGCACAGTATCTTTGATGTGCATTAACAAATGATGTTTATAAAACGCATTTTATAAACTTACAACATTATACTACTTTTTAACTAAAATTGTTATAAAATTTTATTACTTTTATGTAAAAATATAAAAAAGACGATTGCCATAGACAATCGTCTTTTTCTATAAAAATATTTACTGTTTATTAAAGAACAGATTTAACAGTATTTACTACATTTTCAGTAGTGAAACCGAATTTTTTGAATAAGATACCAGCAGGAGCAGAAGCACCGAAACCATGCATAGTTACAACAGCACCATCTAAACCTACATATTTACCCCAACCAAAATCAGTACCAGCTTCTACAGCTACACGAGCACGAATAGCTTTTGGAAGAACTGCTTCTTTGTATTCAGCGGGTTGTTGTTCAAATAAGTCTACGCAAGGCATACTTACTACGCGAACATCAATATCTTCTTTTGCTAATTCTGCTTTAGCATCTAAAGCTAAAGATACTTCAGAACCAGTTGCGATAATGATTGCATCTGGAGTTTCTTTAGTGGAATCAGCGATTACATAACCACCTTTTAATGCTTCTTTGGAGCTACCAGGAAGCTGTGGTAAGTTCTGACGAGTTAATACAAGACCTGTTGGAGTAGTTTTGCTTGTTACAGCTAAATACCAACCAGCAGCTGTTTCTGTAGCATCAGCTGGACGGAATAAGTTGAAGTTTGGTAAAGAACGAAGCATAGCATATTGTTCAATAGGTTCATGTGTAGGACCATCTTCACCAACACCGATACTATCATGAGTAAATACCATTGTTACAGGTAAGTTCATCAAGGAAGCTAAACGAAGCATTGGTTTTGTATAATCGCTAAATACGAAGAATGTAGCACCATAAGAGATTAAGCCACCATGTAATTGAATACCATTTACGATAGCTGCCATAGCGAATTCACGAACACCAAAGTGTAAGTTTCTGCCAAGATAATCATCTTTGCTGAAATCACCAGCATCATTCATATGAGTTTTGTTAGAAGGTGCAAGGTCAGCACTACCACCGAAGAGATTTGGTAATCTATCTTTTAAGCGGTTAATCATTGTACCAGAAAGAGCACGAGTTGCTACTGCTTTATCTTCATAAGCCCAGAATTCTTCATCTTCAAGAAGACCTTTAGCATCAACTTCACCGAAGTATTTATCCCAAAGAGCTTTTAATTCAGGGTATTTTGCACAGTAATCAGCAAAAAGTGTATTCCAAGCTTCTTCAGCTTTAGCACCATTTTCAGCTAATTTATTGTAGTTATCATAAACTTCTTGTGGAACATAGAAAGCTTCTTCACTTTCCCAGCCTAAGAATTCTCTCATAGCTTTTACATTGTCTACACCAAGAGGTTCACCATGAGCGGAAGCTTTACCTTGTTTTGCAGGGCAACCATAGCCGATTTGAGTTCTAACAGTGATGAAAGAAGGACGAGTTTTATCAGCTTTTGCTTCTTCAATAGCTTTGCCGATAGCTTCTAAATCGTTACCATCTTCAACAGTGATAGTTTGGAAACCAAATGCTTCCATACGTTTTTGTACATTTTCAGTGAAAGCAATATCTGTGCTACCTTCAATGGAGATTTTGTTGCTATCATAAATAACGATTAATTTGCTAAGACCTAATGTACCAGCTAAAGAAAATGCTTCAGAAGAAATACCTTCCATCATGCAGCCATCTCCACCTAATACATAAGTGTAGTGGTCTACAACAGGGAATTCTGGTTTATTGAAAGTTGCAGCTAAATGAGCTTCAGCCATAGCCATACCAACAGCCATACCCATACCAGCACCAAGTGGACCAGTAGTAGCTTCAACACCAACAGTATGACCATATTCTGGATGACCTGGAGTTAAAGAACCATCTTGACGGAAATTTTTAAGATCTTCTACAGTTAAGCCATAACCAAATAAATGTAAAAGAGCATAAAGCATAGAAGAACCATGTCCACCAGATAAAATGAAACGGTCACGATTAACCCATTTAGGATTTTTAGGATTATGGTTCATATGTTTGCCCCAAAGTTCATAAGCAACTGGTGCACAGCCAAGTGGAAGACCTGGATGTCCAGAATTTGCTTTCTGTACTTCATCTGCTGCTAATACACGAATGGCATTAACTGATAAATTATTAATGTCTGTCATTTTTTACTACCCCTTTTTTAATTTTAGGATTTATATATATTTTTATATATTTTTAAATATTTTATATAAACTTATATACTTCCTAATGTTGTATTACAACTTTCTTTAACAAAAATACAACTTATCTAATCAAACAAATTTTATTATAATGGATATTTCATTTTTTTTCAACAAATAGATTTATAAAGTATCAATAAATCTTTATTTTTTCTTTTTTTATAATTAATTTCATAAAAAAGAAAAGCAAGATACAATTGAACTGCACCCCAAAAGTTGGACACAAAACAACTTTTGGAGGTGCAGTTTTT
>OLTD01000113.1_pt1 | contig 65986 bp, 65 predicted proteins | sample 1643231 | NCBI WGS metagenome assembly OLTD01 (sample SAMEA3136647, study PRJEB25190) | human gut metagenome | biome: human gut; feature: human-associated habitat; material: faeces | place: Austria | collected 2013
AGGCCGGCGGCTATGGCGCTGATGGCGGCGATGAGGAGGCCGGCGACGACGCTGGTGATGATGTCGTCAGCCATGTGGCTCCTCTCTGATGGGATGTCGCATTGGCGATCCTCTCTGTGTGTGGTGGTGGAATCCCACGGTGCGGTCGAGCCGGTCGAGACGTTTGGGGGCCATCCGACGGCCGCGCCCCGCCGTTTCCGCTCTATCCCGGGCGGTAGCGGCGGCATCGGCCTTGACGGTGGCGGTCTGCGCCGCCCGGGATGCCGTGGCCGCATCCTGCTTGACCTGTCCGGCGGTTTCGGTGAGCTGACCGGCGATGGTCTTCGCCTCGCCGATCAGACCATTGGCCGTGATCTCCGACTCGTGCGCCGCCTGTGCGCTTTTGGCCGCCTCGGACTGGGAGGATTGCGCCTTGCCTGCCGCAGCGGCGGCCTTCGCGCTTTCCTGGCTGGCCACCGTTTCCGACGCCTTCGCCGCAGCGGCCGAAGCCGCGGCGGACTGCACCTTGTCGTCGATCGTGCCGATCCGGTCGAGCACGCCCTGCGCGGCACGCGTGACGAGCTCCCACGCGGCCACGGTCTCCGAGGATTGGTCCAGGGTCTTGGGATCCACGTCCGCCAGCCCTGAGTATTCCGCCGACTCCTTGTCGGGCACCTCGACGTATCGCACGATTCCGCCCGCCACGAGCTCAGACGCCCTCCACGCCCACTGGGTCGTCGAGGGCATCACCTCCGCCGTGGCCTCGCCCGCCGTAAGCCTGACGGTCTGCGCGACCGGCAGACGGATAGCATCGGCGACCGTGACGCGCCTCGTGGGCACGAGGCTCACGCTGCCATCCAGACCGCGCCCCTCGGCGTCGGTCAGGTGGAAATGCACCAATGTCATGAGTGCTCCTTCCTTGTAAGGCTCCCGGTGACGCTGATGATGATGGCGTCCATGCTCAGGCCTCGGTGAGGATGAGGGTGGCGGCGTCCAAGCCGGATACCGCGCGCACGCCGGCCCAGCGCCCGCCCCCTCCGTACGAGAACCGCATCTGTTCGCCGTCGGTGGAGAGGAGGGTGATGCCGTTCGTGTCGAACGGGTTGGCCACCAGCGCGGTCAGGCTCGAGGAGCCGGCCTGCCGGAGAAAGGCATAGAAGTATGGCAGTCGTGTCGTGCCGTCCGTCTGCATGGCGAACGAGTTGAAGCAGCACAGCCATGTCCTGTCGGAGACGCGGACCGCGTATCCCTGCGCCGCGTTCTCGTATCCGACGAGCTCCCTGTACTCCACCGGGCCTGTCTGCGCGACGGCGGTGATGGTGCCGTCCGCGGCGGCTGTGATGGTCTTGCCGTCGGGCTTGACGCCGCCGATCGCGCCCGCCGTCGCCGCGGGCAGGTCAAGGTTGAGGGTGCCGTCCACGGCGACATGGATGCCTTTGCCCCCTCCCCTGACGATGCCGAGCGCGTCCTGCGTGGCCTTCTTCAGGCCGATGGTCGTGTTCTCGGTGCCGTGGAACTCGATGCCGTCGGGCATGGCGTTGTCTCCGAGTTTGAACGACAGGCCGAGTTTCTCGCCGTCGCACACGACGACGGGGAACGTGCGGGCGTCCGTGTAGTCGACCTTGCTGACCTTGACGCCGCCGAGGGTCGTGTCGCTCGCGACGGGCAGCTCGTACTGGGCCGCGGCGGCGTCGAGCGTGCCGTCGGCGCGCACGCTCAGGTTGTCGCCGGGCTTGACGACGCCGGCGACGGTGGCGGTGGCGACCTGCCCGGCATCCCCGGGATCGCCCTTGTCGCCCTTTGCTCCCCGCGGCAGGCCGAACGCGAGCGTGGCGTCGCCGGCCGCGTCCCGGGTGGCGGTGACGGTGGCGTCCTCGCCGGTGGCGAGGGTGCGGGCGGTCACGCCGGCGATCCGGCTGCCGCGCGGGATGTCGAGGATGAGGCTCATGTCGCCCGCGCCGTCGGTGGACATGCTGGCGGACGCGTCCTGGGAGGGGTTGACGGTGTTCGCGCCCACGCCGATGATCCTGCTGCCGCGTGGCACGCCGACCATCAGCGTGTAGTCGCCCTTGCTTCCGGCCTGCAGCATGCTCGCGGTGGCGGGCTTGTTGGGGTCCAGGGTGGTGGCGCCGGCGCTGGTGACGCCCGCGCCGCGCGGGATGGACAGGTCGAGGATGCGCTGCAGGCCGCTGCCGCGCAGCGAGGACGTGGCCGGCTGGTTCGGGTCGAGGGTGGTGGTGTTGCCGCCGGTGATGCGCGCGTCCGCGATGACCTGGTTGGCGGCCGCGACCGCGTTGTTCGCGTCGGTGATGGCGTTGTTGACGCGGATGATGGCGGCGTCGCCGTCCGCGATGAGTTGTTCGAGGCGGGTGAGGCTGTCCTGCCCCTGGGTGCTTTCGGCGTCCCATACGGCGCGTTCGACGACGCCCTTGAAGTTGCGGGAGCAGATCTTGGCGCCGTCCGCGGTGGTGACCTCCACGCCCAGGGCGATGACGCCGGGCTTGGCGATCGCCCGCCTGGGCAGCGTCGCCCGGTATGTGGCGGTCTCCTGCCCGCTCACGGGGGTCATGGGCACGCGGTCGCCGACCTCGACGCCCGGCGCGGTGTTGTAGGCGAGCACCACGCTTGTGATGCCGGTCGTGGAGGTGATTGGCTGGCCGTTGTCGGTGATGGCGACGGTGATGGTGCGTCCGTCCTTGTCGCCGGCGTTGAGTCGGATGTCGGCGATCCAGCTGTTGGAGAAGTCGAGGCTGATGGGTGTTTCGGTGACGTCGCGGAATCCGTCGAGGGTCATTTCCCTGTTCCTTTCGTGAGGTCGTTGAGGTGGGCGATGGCGTCGCGCAGGCGTCGGCGTGCGTCGTCTCCGGAGGTGTCCGCGGCGGCGTCATTGGCCGTGGCGAGCGCCGTCGGCTGGGGGTCGAGGATGTCGGCGACGGCGTCGAGCGCGTCCGTGATGAGCGTGACGCGGCTGGCCACGTAGTCGGGTGTGGCGATGGTGTACGAGGCTGGTTCGGGTTCGGTGACGTCGCTGGCGTCGACGCGCAGTCGGGTGCCGTCGTCGAGTTCGGCGATGAAGATGATGCCCCGGTCCTGCGCGGCCTTGAGCGCGGCGGGCTCGTATCCGGCGAGGATGCCCTCGCTGTTGCCGATGGGGTCGTGCGCCCAGTATCTGGTGATCCTTGGCATGGGTGTCCTTTCAGTTGATGCAGAATCCGTTGATGTACTCGGTCGTTGATTGGAACCAGGTGATGGTGCCGTCCGAGGAGGATGTGATTTTGGAGATGTAGTGGTGTTTGCCGTTGTAGGCGTGTGTGGTGGTGACGTGGGTGTCGGTGGTCTTGGCGACGGACAGGATGGGCGTGCTGATGCGCAGGCATCCGCCTTGCAGTTGGAGCCCGTAGTAGACCTTCGACGGGTTGGATACCTCGTACATGCCGCCCGAGTAGTCGATGTAGCCGACCTTCTTGCCCTTGCGGTAGCCGGCGAGCTGTCCGATGCTGTTGAGCTCGATGCCGTACCAGTCCTTGCTGCCGCACGCGAAGGTTCCTTCGGCGGTGATGCTGGTGGCGGTCATGCCCCGGGTGGTGAGTTCTCCGGTGTCGAGGTTCCATTGGTTGTGGCCGGCGGCATCGGAGAGCTTGCCTGTGTATATGGCGTTGGCGTAGATGCCGTTGCCGTCGGCGAGCGCGCGGAAGTCCCAGTCTCCGTTCGCCTTCTTGCTGTTGGCGATGCGCCAGTATCCGCCTCCGATGTGGATGCATTGGGTGGGGTTCTGGTCTTCGGGCTTGTCGTACACGTAGATGCCTTGGCCGGGTTTGAGGTATGTGTAGCCGCCGGTCGTGTTCATGATCTGGTTGATGCGGTTGATGAGGTCGGTGATGTATGGTTTGGTGCCGGTGGCGGCGTCGTTCCATGCGCCGGAGTTGGAGATGAGCTGGTCGAGTTGTCGGCGCCATGCGTCGTCCTGGTGGGTGATGCCTGTGGTGATGTTGCCGAGGGTGATGGTGGTGGCGGTCTGGTCGCCGGTGAGGTCCTGTTCGATCTGCAGGATGCGTCCTTCGAGGCGCAGGGGCGTGGGGAAGCTGGTGTCGATGATGTGGACGGTGTCGCCGATGTCGGTGCCTTCGGCGTTGACGCCGGCGGCGGCGAGGCTGGTGACGTCGCATTCGTATGAGACGACCGGCTGGCTGCGTGTCTTGAGCGCTTCCTTGGTGAGCGTCAGGAGTTGTTTGGGGTCTTCGCAGTCGGGGAATTCCGCGTCTGCCTCGCTGTGGATGCGGGTTCCGTTGGGGCCGGGGATGCCCCATATGGCGAGTGCCGTGGCGTCTTCGACGTAGGCCTTGCCGTCGTTGATGTCGGCGAAGCTGATCTTGCGGCTGTACCCGCCGGTCTCTTCCCCATCGTCGTCGGTCGTGGCGACGCCTTTGCCCCATCCGTAGAGGCGTGTGGCGACCTGGGTGGCGTCGATGGTGCGGCGGATCGAGGCGAGGTCCTTGCCGTAGGTGAAGCGTTTGGTGGGGGTGGTCGCGCCGCGCCGGCTGACGAGGCTGAGGGTGCGGGTCGCGATGCGCGTGCCCGTCGCGTCGGGCTGGTAGGTGGTGACGGCCTCGAGTCCGAACGTGGCGCAGATGTCCTGGATTGCGGAGAGCGCGTTGGTGTGGTAGAACGCGAGGTCGGCCTCGGTGGTTTTGGTGCCGTCGTGCACGGTGCCGAGAATCCATCGTGTGCCCGCGAGCGCTTTTTTCGCGCATGTGAGGGCGGTGGCCGTCCGGTTGCGTTTGTCCTCGATGTATGTGGAGGCGAGTTCCTGGATGGCGTCGACGCAGTGCGCGGTGGACAGGGGAGCCGGTCGGAGCGTGACGTATCGATGCTGTTGACCAGCCATTCTCGCCACAGGCCCATGTGGTCGCGCCATGCCACTCGGTCGCCTTTTTCGAGGTCGAGGTCGCTGAGCAGGTCGAGGTTGTCGGTGCCGTCCACGTTCTGCGTGCGCCGGGCGGCGAGGACGGTCATGGGGGCGGGTTTCGGGTTGCCCCACCGGTCGAAGACGTGGAACATGTCAGATCATCCATTCGGGTTCGTGCTCGCAGCTGCCGGCGGCGCCGGACAGGGTGAGCGTGTTCATGCCCGGCAGCAGGGCGAAGTAGTCGGTGTCGAGGCTGACCGGGGCGAGGGTGCCGTTGGCGCGCGTCGTCTGCGCCTTGCAGTCGACCAGCACGCTTGTGCCGGCCGGCAGCGTGGCGGCCGGCCTGATGCCGATGGTGTGGCCGCGCCCGTCCCTGATCGACAGGGCCGAGACGGCGCGGGAGGTCGTGAGCGTCAGGACCGGCCATGCCGGACGGTTGCCGGTGACGTGCAGGAGGTTGGCGCCTTCCCTGAGCGCGTGACGCTGGGCGCGGCCCATGATGTGCGGGTATGCGTCCATCACGATCGTGGTGGCGCAGTCCACGCGGCATGGTCCGAGCATGCGTTCGTCCCAGTCCTTGATCGTGACGCGGCCGCGCCACTGCCCCGGCAGCTCCCGGTAGGATAGCGTCGAGCTGCGGCCGATGAGCGAGCCGAGGCGGCGGCGCGCGTCCATCATCTCGTCGTCCTCGCCGACGGTCACCACGCCGAGCGCGATCCTGCGCAGCCCGGGGTACGCGCAGCCGAGCGGGTCGTCGAGGGTCACGTCGTGGCTTCCGGCCATGCCGGGCGCGTTCTGGTATGCGACGGCCAGGTCGGGGGCCTCGATGGCGAGGACGCCGTCCGTGGCGGACAGCCCGTACCAGTCAAGCGGCCTGCCGTCGAGGAGGATGTGCATGAGCGGGTCGGCCGGCATGCGTTGGAAGACGCTCACAGTCCCATTCCTTTCCTTCGTCCCAGTTCCCTGTCCATCGCGGGGGCGAGCCGCGCCGCGACGGTGCGGTCGTCGAACACGAGGGTGACCGAGGTGCGTTCCAGCGCGTCCATCACGCCCTGGGAGATGTCCGCCACCGAGGGCCCCGGCTGTTCCGCGCCGCCCGTGAACATCTCCCTCGGAAGCTGGCGGCGGTTCATGGCCGCATACGTGTCGGCACCGTAATATCGGACGCTTTTGTCGTTGCTGACGAACTCGCCGCTGCGCAGCCTCGCGTTGGCGAGCGTGATGTTGTCCGCCTGCGCCGACAGGGGCGGAGTGCCGGGCAGCAGCCCCTCCACGATGCCGCCGCCGTAATAGCCGCGCATCGCGAAGCCGTTGCCGGCGTAGTAGCCGCCCGTGTAGGAGATGGGACGGCCGATCATCGAGCCCTTCGTGCTGCGGATCGTCGTCTCGTTCGTGATCACGTTCGTGCGGATGGTGACGGTCTTGGACTGCAGCAGCTCGATGCCTTCCCGGATGGTGTGGATCGCGTTCGATGCGAGGTCGTTGACCCTCACGGTCGTGGTTTTCTCCGCTGGTATGAGGCGCATGCTGCCGACCATGTTGTCGACCTTGAGCTTGACGTCGCTGGTGCTCAATCCGAGCCGGTCGAAGGCGGCTTGCAGGTCACCGGTCTGTCCGCTTGCGATGCCCGATTGGACGATGAGGTCCCTGAGCTTGTCGGTGTTCAACCCGTACGCGTCGGCCGAGGCCTCGGCCTCCTCCTTGCTCATGCCCATCTGCTGGGCGAGCTGGATGTACTGGTCGCGGGCCCTCTGGACGATGGGCGTGATCTGCTCCAGTCCCTCGCCGTTCTTCGCGTGGGCGAGCATGGCCTTCTGCGCGGCCTCGGCCACGTCGTTCAGGGCGCTCGTGTTGTCGCGGCCCTTTTCGGTGTTGATGTCGAGCGTCCTGCCGTTCTCCCTGACCGCTTCGGATGCCTTGTCGAAGCTGGATTCCAGCGCGATAGACGCGTTGGACGCGTCCAGAGCGAAACCGTAGTAGGTGTTGAGCGCGTCGATGACCTCGCCCAGCGCGGCGCTCGTCTCGTTGACCGCGTCCTTGGTCGCGCCGAAGCTCTCCTGCAGGATCGTGTCGGAGTCCGCGGCCTTGGCGGATGCGTCGGCGGTCCCGGCCAGCGCGTCGTTGCCGGTTATGAGGGCCGCGGTCCTGCCCATGCTGGCCTCGGTCGCGGCCTTCTCCGCCTCGGCCGCGTCCTTGGTCGCCTGCTTGAAGACGTTCTGCTGTTCGGCGAGCGCCTCGTAGGCGGCGCTTGACGGGTTGTTCCACCATTGGTCGATGAGGTTGAGGCTGGCCGCGTATTCGTCGGCCTGGGCGTGGACCTGTTCGATGGCGTCCTTGTCGCCTTGGATGGCTTTGATGTAGGTCTGGTGGCTGATGCCCATGCGGTCGATGGCTTCGGCGATGTCGTCGTATCCGCTGGCCCATCGGCTGAGGAAGTCGTCGGTGTATCGGCTGGATGAGCTGTCGGAGAGTGCCTTGCCGAAGTATTCGGCCGCGGTCTGTCCGCTCTGCAGCGCTTGGGTGAGTTCGTCCACTCGTTGTGCGGCGGCCTGCTGATCCTGCGCGAAATCGAACAATGCGAGACCGGCTGCCGTTATGGCAATGCCCCATGGGCCTCCGAGCAGGTCGATGACGCCGCTGCCCATGGTTTTCAATCCGGTCATGACGCCTGAGGTGCGACTGACGGTGCTGCCGAAAACCTCCAGCTGACGGCTCTGGGTTGAGAACGCCGCCCCGATTTGCGTGGCGCCCGTATACAGTTGCGAGCTCATGGAGATAAGCCGCTGGCCGGGGTCGAGAACCATGCCGAGATTCTTTGACAGCTGGCTGCTGCTTGAATTCAACGGTGCCATCGCGCGGTGAAGCGCGACGATGCCTCCGGCGAGCGCCGTGGAGAGGACGATGGTCTGTTGGACGGGGGCGGGCAGTTGCCCGAATCCGTCCACGAGCATGTCGATGGTCTGGACGAGCTTGCGCAGGGGGCCTTGCCCGCCTTCGCCGAGCTTGATCATCATGCTCTCGAAGCTGCCGCTGAGGTTTTCCAGGTCTCCGCGCAGGTTGTCGTTCTTGGCGGCGGCCTGCTGGGCGGCGTACCCGGAATCGGAGACCTTCTTGGTCCAGTCGGCGATGCCGTCGGCGCCCTCGTTGTAGAGCACGTTGGCGGCGCGGATCGCGTCGGAGCCGAAGATGGTGGCGAGCGCCTGGTTGCGTTGTTCCTGTGTGAGTCCGCTCATCTGGGTCTGGAGCTGGCCGGCCAGGGCTTTGAGGCCGATGAAGTTGCCTTGGGCGTCGTAGGCGCTGATGCCGAGTTCGTCCATGAGGTTCTGCGCTTTTTTGGTGGGGTTGGCGAGCGCGATGAGCATGCTTTTGAGGCTGGTGCCGGCGTCGGATCCGGTCATGCCGGCGTTGGCGAAGCTGGTGAGGGTGCCGACGGTCTCTTCCATGCCGATGCCGAAGCTGTTGGCGACCATGCCTGACTGTTGGAGGGCGTAGCCGAGGTCTCGGGCGGAGCCCTGTGCTTTGCCGGCTCCGGCGGCGAGGGCGTCGGCGATGCGGGTGGCGTCGGCTCCGGTGAGGTTGAACTGGGCCATGGCGGAGCTCATGAGTTCGGCGGCTTCGGCGACTTCCATGCCGTCGGACGCGGCGAGGTCGAGTGCGCCGTTCAGGCCGCCGGAGAGGATGTCCGACGTGCTCATGCCGGCCTTGCCGAGTTCGTTGATCGCGTCGGCCGCGTCCGTGGCGGAGTACACGGTGTCGGCGCCGGCGTCGATGGCGGCCTGGCGTAGCAGGGACATCTCGTCGGCGCTGGCTCCGGTGTTGGCCTGGACGGTCGACATGCTGGCGTCGAAGTCGGCGGCCATGCGTACGGCGGCGACGCCCAATGCGGCGGCGGCGATGCCGGCGGCGGCGATTCCGGTGGTCAGGAGCTTCGTCTTGCCGCCCGACGCCTCCATGGTGGTGGAGGTCTTCTCGGCCTCGGCGGACACCTTGGCCATGCCGGCGGTGAATTTCGACGTGTCCGCGAGCAGGCGGACGGTGATGTTGCGGTTCAGCCCGCCTGCCATGGTGGTCTCCTTATCTTGCCTTGATGGCGGTGGTCAGCGACATGGCCTTGATGCCCGCCTCGCCGTCGTGCTGTTTGCGCCAGTCCTCGGCGGCGATGTCTCGCATGAGGCTGATCTGGCACACGCCCGCCTCGGCCGTGTACCGGGTGGGCGTCAGCTCGTCGTGACATACGCTCACGGGCATGCCGCAGCGCGGGCACAGGCTGTGCTCGTAGTCGTCGAGGGCGAGCATCCAGTCGCGTTCGGTCTGGTCCCATTCGCTTTCCGGCGTGTACCCGGTGATGCGCCGGTGGCCATCTCGCTCCACGCGATAGGAGGGCTCCCACCCGAGCCAGCGCTTGTAGCTGATGCCGAGCCTGGCGCAGATCCTCAGTTCCCGGACGAGCCCCGGATTATCCTGGAGGCTTGGCCGAGGTAGTCTTTTGGGTCGATCATCCTCGCGTTGAGGTTCTGGATGGCGTACCAGACTGGCGACAGCTGCCCGTCGGACAGTTCGGGGATGATGGCGGCTATATCCTCGACGGGGGTGTCCGGCACGGTCTTGCGGATCATCAGCCTGAGCGCGTCGGCGGTGATGTCCTCGAGGCGCTGCGCGGTGCGCCCGTCCTTCGTGGTGGTCGTGTTCGCCTCGAGCACCTGCCTCCACTGCGACAATGGCAGGGCCTCCAACGTGAGGTGCACGATCTGCCCGGAGACCTCCTCGCGCAGCTCGTCGATCTGTTTGGCGATGCGTTTGGCCGCGGCGTTCGCGCCCTCGGTGACGTGCGATGCCGCCGCCCGGGCGAGCTGCTCGCCCAGCTGCGAGATCCGTTCTGCCTTCTCCTGGTCGAGGATCAGGTCGACCTCGACGCGCTTGCGCTTGACTTCCAATGCCATGGTGCGTTCCTTGTCTCGGTTTCGCGTCCCTTTGGTGATGAGGGGGTTCCGTGCGGGGAAAGGAATGCGGAAAGCCCGCACGGAAGAATGATGGTCAGGCGTGTGAGGCCGCGGCCGCCACGATCTCGGCGGTTTCGGACTCCCAGCCTGGCGCTTGCGCGAACAGGGGGATGGTGCTTCGGATCATGGTGTTCGCGTCCGGGTTGAGGACCTTCTTCTCGCCGCACTTGACGCTCACGACGGTGAGCTTCTGCCCTGCGGCGAGGGGCGCGTCCGTGGCCATGCCGCGACGGCGCACGATGAATCCGGAGCTGCCTTCGGCCATGAGCGTGACGGCCTTGTTCTGTTCCGCATGCTCCGTGTTCGTGTTGTCGATCACCTCGATCGAGATGTCGCCGGCGCTCTTGCGCCCAGGTGCTCCGAAGTCCTGCGTGCTGTTCTCGCGCTGGTCGCTCACGGTGTCCTGGGAGGGCTCGAAGGTCCAGCCGCCGAGCATCACGTAGTTCGAGATGTCGGTGCCTGCTTCCAGCTCGGCCATGGTCGGGCGCTTGATGTCGGCGATGGTCGGCACCCACAGTGTGGTGATGTTGCCCTCGGCGCTCGTGCCGGGGATCTCGGTGCCCAGTTTCAGGGTCATGATGTTCTCCTTCGATGGAAAAGGCCACCTCGTATGGGATGGCCTTGAAGACTTCTGGTAAATGATTGGTTGACTATGGTCGGGTCCACGTGAAGCGGAACCGCAGGACGCGCACCTGATAGCGGCGCGACGTGTCGTCGGCGGTCAGGCCGGCCGCGTACGCGCCGGAATCCGCGTCGAGGATCAGCTGCCCGACCGTGAACCCGGAGGTTTTCGCGGGCACCCGGTATTTCATCGCGGGGATGATCCGGTCATCGCAGATGACGTTGACCGCGTCGACCGTCAGGTCCACGACCCGGATCTCCAGCCGTCCCACGTGGGCCGTGTACCGTGCCGCCTCGGTCGACCGGTGGCCGTCCGTGGTGCAGGTGGCGATGACCCACGGCGGCATCTCGGATTCGTCCGGCTCCTGGTTGAGGTACACGGGTTGGTCGAGTCCGGGGATCATGCCGAGCACGGCGGAGGTCATGTCCATGACGCTCATAATCCGATGGCTCCTATCAACATGTCGTCGGCGGCGTCGCCCACGTATTCGGCGAGCGTGGGCAACTCTTCTTCGGCGTAATGCTCGGGGGGCTTGTGCGTTCCGCCGCCTCGCGCGGTGCCGTAGAAGGCGATCGCGGCGACGGTGGGGCCCGTGTGCCCGTGTTCGCGGGTTTTGCCGGAATCTTCGGGGCCTATGTCCGCGTATATCTGCGAGCCGGTGGTCCCCAACTCGTATCTCACACGAACAACGTGCAATCCGCCGTTGCTGCTGGAATTCAGGTCGCTTTGGGTTTTCTCCTTGACGACCTGAGCCCCCTTCTTCACGGCCTTGGCGATACTGACCCCGGCCATCGCGTGAGCGGCGGCGACCCGGCGGCCGAACGCGGTCAGCTCGCCGGCGTCGATCGTGACGTCACTGCTCATTGCTGTTGCCTACTTCCTTGACGTTCCACCGGCATGCGGTGGCGTGCGTTTTCTCGGACTGCATGTTCAGCAGCCGGAACTTCCTGCCCTTGAGGTTCGGGTCCGTGGCCGCGGTGATCTCGGCCACGTCGCCGGGAGACAGGCCCGTGGTCCCGTAGGGCAGATGCAGGTAGAGCGACCACACGGGGGTGACCGCGCCCAAGGCCTGGACGATGCCGCCCTCCGTGTTCTCTGCGGCGAGGCCGCCGCTGGTCTGCACTTTGCACCGGCCCTCGTACCGGACCGTTTCGGGACTGGTCGCCTTCCCGGTGTGGGGGTCCGTGACGGGCCTGCCGTGACTGACGATCCGGCATTCGTCGGTCATGAGACCGGTCGCCCAGGAGCGCAGCCGTCTGAGGCTGGCCGGGCTGAATCCCGCGCTCATCCGGTCAGCCTCGCGTGCAGGAATCCGGGCCGGCCGTCGTCCTCCGACCAGTACGGGGACATGTCCTGGCTGGCATGTTCCCCGCGCGTGGTGGAGATGACGCCGACACCCGCGATGAGCGGACTGGCGTCGGCCATGAGCTTGGCCAATGTGGCTTTTTCGCTGGCGGTCAGGCTCATGCCCGGCTCGTCGACCTTGCGGCTGCCGCCGTCCATCGCGTCGTCGATCTGCCTCGACCACTGCGTCTCCGCGTTCGGGTTGAGGTAGAACCGTGCGGCGCACGCGACGGTCACGTCCACCAGCTGTTCGGGCAGCGGGTTGTCCAGCGTCCCGTCGTCGTTGAGCCAGTCGCGGCCGGTCTGGGTGCGTACGAGGTTGGAGGCGGCGCGCAGCACGCGGCGGGCGCGTTTCCAGTCCGCCGAGGTCGCGTCGATGCCCTCGCCGATCCATTCGGCGAGCGCGTCCGGTTCGGCGAACGGTGGTTTTTCGGCCATGGGAGCGTCCCCTCTACTGTTGGGGCGTCAGGCTCGCCGCGGACTGGACTTCGGACGGCTGGTCGGCGGACGTGGGCGCGGCCATCGCGCCGGACGCGCGGAACGCGGCGAGCACGGCGTTGACCGTGGCGATGATGGCGGCGGTGTCCGCGGCGGATGCGAGGTCGGCGACGGCCGTGGCCTTCTTGACTCCGCCGATGGCGGTGCCGGCGGCGGGCAGCGCGTACGGCGTTCCGGCCCCGATAGCCGAGCGTGCCGCGGCGGCGTTCGTGGCCTTCATCACGGCCCGGCCGGTGTCGGTCGCGCCGTGGAGGGTGTCCACGGTCGGCGCGGATCCGCCGGTGATGGTCACGGGTTTGCCGGCCGCGTCGAACGCGGCCAGTTCGGCGACGTTCTGGTTGTCAAACGGTTCGTCGTTGGTGACGAACCTGACCTGTTTGGCGGTCATCACTTGACCGCCTTCCTGGAGGCGGCGGGGGTGAGGAAGCCGGCCGGATACTGTCTTCCCTTGGCCGCGATGCGGGTGAGCGGGTTGGCGACGGCGAAGCCGACGCGCATGACCACGCGCATGGCCTGCGCGTCCTGCTGCATGAGGTTGTACACCACGTTGCCCGCGGTGTCGGAGATGACGCCCTGGTCGAAGACCTTGTAGGTGATGTCCTGACGCACGCCGACCACGAACTTCGTCCAGTCGGCCGCGAGCAGCATGGCCTTGGTGGTGTCCCACGCGCCGTTGGCGACCTCGTTGAGCGGGTAGCCGTACAGGCTGGCGGGGTTGCCGGCCGCGACGGACGGCGTGTAGATCGGCTGGCCGTTCGCGTCGCGCAGGCGGGCAAGCTGCCAGTTCAGGCCGGGCTGGGAGGCGAAGCCGTTGACCGCGAAGCCCTTCTCGCTGAGCTTCTGGCCGATCATGGCGATGTCGTCGGCGAGGTCGACTCCGGTGCCGGACGCGACGTTCGTGCCGGCGGCGGTGGCGCCGGCGAGGATGTCGTTGCCCCATGTGGACGGCTTGTCCACGCCGAAGATGCCCGCCTGGTCGATCTTCTTGCCCATGGCCTCGGCGATGAGCGGCTTGACCGTATCCCACAGGTTGATCTTCGCGTCGTCCACGACCGAATCGGGGATCGGGACGATCACCGCGAGCTCCTCGGCCGTGATCTGCACGTCCTCCCATCCGGTCTTTGACGTCTGCTTGAGTCCGCCTTCGGACACCCAGTACGCTTCGGGAAGCGAGGCGAGCACCGGCTGCGTCTTCTTCTTGCTGCTCATCGGCACCCGGCGCGCGCGGGTAAGCAGCACGCTGGACTGCGGAAGCGTCTGGATGATCTCCTGGCTGATCTCGTCGGGGATGAGCGCGCCGCCCAAGTCGCCGCGCAGGATCTGCGAGCTGAAATTGTCTGCCATATCATGTCTCCTTTGATGTGTTGATGCCGCTATCTGGCCAGCGCCGAGCGCATCCAGTCGTCCGTCTTCTTCGAAGTCGGATCCGTGCCCCCGGTCGGGTCGGCCCGCAGCAGCGGGTTGATGTGGTTGGAGTCCGTCTTCGACACGGCCTGCGCGTCGAGACGCGCCGCGAGCTTCGCGGCCTTTTCCCTGACCTCCTGCGGCGAGCCTGCGCCGATGAGGTCGAAGTCCTCCTTGGTCAGGCACTGGTGTTCTGCCATCGCCTCGGCCCATGCCTTCTGCGTGCGGATCGCGTCGAGCTGCTCCCGCGCCTCCTTGAGGTCGCGGTCCGCCTTCTCCTTCTCGCTGAGGTTCGCGTCCTCGATCTCGCGCAGCTTCACGGCCTTCGCGTCGTCGCTTTCCTTGAGCTTGGCGTTGTCGGCCCTGAGGTTGCGGATGAGATTCCACGCCTTCTCCGGGCTGAATTCCTCGCCGTTCTTCTCCCACGGGGCCTTGTCCGCGTCGTCGTTGGCGGAATCGGGTTCGGTTCCTTTCGGGATGGCGGCCTCATCCGATTCGTTCGTCTGGTTTTCCAACGTGCTGTCGTCGCTCATGGTGATCCTTTCGGTGATGTGTGTGTTGTGGCGGGCGCAGGATTCGAACCTGCGTGGCGTGATGCGCCCGATTTACAGTCGGGCCCGTTCGACCGCTCCGGCAACCCGCCGATGATGCATGATGGGGGAACCGGGAGGGCCTCCGCAGTCGTGAAATAACCGGCAATGAGCAGAGGGGTGCTTCCCGGTTTTCCTATCTGCGTTGGAATGGGGGGGAAACGCAAGGCCCCTCCGCTCGAATGGTGTTTGGGCATGAAAAAAGCCACCCGTGGTGCGGATGGCTTGGGTTTGGTTGACCGGTGTCGCGTTACGTCCGGTCGAACATGTATGCGAAGCGGTGGAGGTCTGGCCATTCGGGGTCTCTGGTCATGGCTTTGACCTCTTCGGGGAACTTCGGCCACAGGTCCTTGCGGTCGTGTGCCAAATCGAGTGCATCCATGATTGCCCCGTCCCATTCGCCGCAGTCGATCTCCTCCATGGCGTCTTCCTCGATGTCCGGGTTGAGTCCTTCGACGACCTTCAGTGATTCGAGGGAGAGTCGCGTCATGCGCTCCGATGCGGCGCTCATGGTTGCCTCCACTTCTTCGACCGGCTTGCCTTCACGTCGATTCTACCGTTTTCGGTGTTTCTGGTCACGCCTTCGCCTCCGACCGGATATGCGCGGTCGATGACGTATTCGCCGTCCTGCAGGTACGCCTTGACTTCGATCTGGACCCCATCTATGGTTTTCCCGAATCGATGCAACGCCCTAGAATCGGGAGCGTCGATATGCCAGTCGGGTGTTTTGATGGTCCGGTTGATGGCCGTGGCGATTCGCCGTTCGTCCCATTGCCGCGGGAATTCGGTTTTCCCGGCGACTCCGGTGCCGTACAGGTGGCCGCCGCGTCTGCCGTCGCCTTCGCCTCGCAGGATGTGGTTCAGCGTCTTGTCTCGGAGCCCGGCGATCTTCCTGTCGTACCGTTCGGCCCGACGGGCGGCGAGCGCCGTTTTGGTTCCGCGTATCGATCGGGAGTCCCTGAACGCGCCGTTGCGGCGCATGATCGGCAGGATGTCCTGTGCGGTGCGCGGGGTTCGTTCGGGCAGGCTTTCGGCGGCCTTGTAGTATTCGTCGATCCACTGCTGTTCCTGCTGGGTGGGTTCCCAGTCGCCGTAGACGACCTCGACGGTGCACCCGCAGTGGGGGTGGTATTTCTTGCCGTCGCTGGCGCGCAGGCCGGCTTTCTTCGCGTTGGTGTAGACGGGGCCGCGCGTGACGAGCATTGCGCAGAACGCGCAGGGGTCGCCGTCGGACACGCGCCGCCATCCGATGGCGCGTGTGTCCTGTTGCGCCCAGTGTTCGATGGCGGAGCGGCCTCCGGTGAGCACGGCCTCGTGGAAGACGCCGAGGAACAGTTCGCGTGCCTTGCGGTAGGCGTCCTCGGGGGTGTCTCCGGAGGCGAGGTGCCATTTCACGTTCGTGGATCCGAGCCAGTCGAGTTTTTCGCCGGCACGCCGGCGGTCGAACTGCTGCACGCCGATCTCGATGCCCGGGCCTTCGCCGGTTTCCGCCTCGCGGTATTGCGGCAGGTATGCGAGCGCGGCCTGTTCGCTGATGCGCCACCATGTCTGTATGAGGTTGAGCATGGTGCGTTTCCAGATCGGCTGCGTGCCGGTGAGGTCGTTGAGGTCGAGGGTGGCGTCCCAGGCGCGTCGCGCCTGGCTGTCGGCGGTGATGGCGAGGCTGACTTGGCGTCGGCGGTGTTGGTCGGTCAGGAGCGCGCCTTTACCGGTCGAGGCCATCGTCGCCTCCGGTCGTGGCCGGCGCGAGCTGGCTGGCGTACGCCTGAACGGCCAGGGCGTCCGCGTCGGGATGGTTCTCCTTCCATGCGCGCCATGAGTCGGCTCGTGTCTTGGTGACGCCGGGGATCATGTCCCAGAGCTCCTCCTGCGGCACGCCGAGCATCTTGCTGGCCTTGCCGAGCGCGTCGACGGCCTGGCTGACGGTGCGCGTGTCGGTGTCCTCCCACAAGGGGGTCAGGTCGAAGTTGGCCGCGTCTTCGGTGCGGCCTTCGATGCCGGCGGCGAGGCGCAGCGCGTCGAGGTGGCCGACGCCGAACGACTTGCGGCGCTCGTTGCGTTTCGCGTAGAAGCCGGCGCGGGATTCCTCGATGCCCGCGTCGCCGACGTTGACCATCTTGCCGAACGCGGTGGTGGGGGTCTGGCTGACGGCGGCGAGTTCCTCCACGTCGGCCTGGCGCGCGTTGACGAGGTTGTCCAACGAGGTCTCCGGCAGGGTGCCGAACTTCACGTCCGGCCCGCCGGCGAGGATGTCCTCCTGCGCGAGTTTGGCCTTCCTGTCCTCGCGTTGCGCGTCGGACAGTTCGGTCATGTCCAGTCCGGTGGCGGTGCGCACGCGCCAGCTGTTGTAGTGCTGGGCGAGCATGCGGTCGTAGTTGTCCTTGTTCAAGCGGTTGGCGAGCGCGATGTAGGGTTCGACCTCGCCGGGGGTGCGTCCTTCGAGGTCGATCTGGTTGGTGAAGCGGATAGCTGGGCAGACGGGTTGTCCGTTCGGGTCGGTCGCGTTGTGCGGGGTGGCGTCGGAGAATGTCCACGCGCCGTCGGCGTGGATCCATGTCCAGATGTTGTATGCGTCCCACAGTTCGAGGCTTTCGCGTGTTTCGTTGAGGCGTCGGCGTCGCATGAACAGCTGGGGGTATGTGTCGCGGGCGGGGTCGTCGTACAGGGCGATGGCCTCGCGCGGGCTCCAGCATTCGATGCGCGCGCGGATCCCGTCGGGCCCGTCGGCGGCGCGTACGGTCTCGTAGGCGGTGCCGTAGGCGATGGCGGCCTGGTGCAGGGGTATCTGCCGGGCGGTCATGCGCGAGCGGTCCCATGGTTGCCAGAATTCGCGTGCGCGGGTGTGGTTGTCGTCGTCGCCGGGCACGTCCACGCCCTCCAGGTAGAGGGTCTGGGCGAGCGTGGTGACCACGAGGCGCAGCCATGGCGTGTGGCCCATGTCGCGCAGCATGCGGTGTTCGGCCGTGGCCTTCTTGAGCCGGATGGGCTTGGGGTTCCACCGCCACCAGCGGTCGATGCGGTCCAGCCGGGGCAGTTCCGCGTTCCATGCCGGCAGCGCTTGGCCGGTCAGGGCGGCGAGCGCTTGGGTTTCGTTTTCGTATGCGTTCACCATATCTGTCCGCCTCCTTGTTTTCTGGCGTTGAGGTATTCGCGGCGCATGCCGCGGGCGGCGATGGCGCAGAACGCGAGGTCGATCTTGCGTTTGGATTCGCGGCCTTCCTTGGCGATGCTCATGCCGGCGCGGGTGGGTTGGCGGCGCGCGTTGAGCATGTGCCGGCGCAGGCGCGCGTCGCCGTCGTGGGGGAAGTCCTTGTCGGCTATGGCGGTGTAGGCCTGGTCGACGTAGGCGACGAAGCGTTTCTGCACGTCGAGGCGGGCCATGTCGAACATGACGGCGTGCCGGTCCCGGCCTTCGGGGCGCGCCCAGAGCTTGAGCCTGCGCCCGTAGTCGCGGTGCCATGCGTCGAACAGGGGATCCCAGTAGTGCAGTCCGGTTTCGTCGTCGAGCACGTGGCTGGGGTCTCCCCAGAAGGCGACGACGTGGTAGCGTCGCATGGCTTCGCGTACGGTGTCGTCCACGCCTTCGCGCGGCACCTTCCATGCGTCGCCGCGTTTGCCGGGCGGGCGTTGCCACAGGCCCAGCGGCTTGGTGAACCCGTCGGAGATGCGGCATGCGACGAGCGCGGTGGCGTCGTCGGTCAGGGAGCAGTCGAGGAACATGGCGATGGCCTCGCCGTCCCCGAGTTCGAGTTCGGGGTGTTCGTTGGCGTCCCATTCCTGGCTGGTCACGTACGCGTCCTCGGGGGCCTGGCATTGGTTGAACCATTTGCGCCGGGATTCGCTGACGGGGTTCTTCGGGTTGATGATCTCCTTGAGGATGCGTCGCGTGGACAGCCAGTCGCTGTCGCCGCGCACGTCGGCGATGACCTTGGGGATCGATTCCTCGGTCATGGGGGTGTCCGGGGCGGCTTCGATGGAATCGTAGAGCAGCCCGAAGTCCATGTATTTCGGCCTGAGCCCCTTGTCGGGGCTGTCGGGGTCGCCCTGCGTGCCCTCCCACGCCTCGCGCACCCTCTGCGCGACGCTGTCCTCGCCGTCCCGGTAGGCGTTGCAGATGTCGAGCATCTTCGCGTTCACGCCGTCGGCGCTTTTCGCCGCGTTGCCGGAGAGCACGCCGTCCATGTCGTGTCCGCCGTTCGACGAGTTCCAGTTCTGGGTCTCGTTGCGGATCAGGAACGTGGGCCGTCCGCCCTCCAGGGCGAGCGGCGAGCTGGTGACGGCCTCGATCTGGCGGCTGTCGCCCAGGGCGTACATGTTGAGCTTGCCGAGCTGGATGCCGTAGTGGCGTCTGGTCTCCATGGGGATCAGGCTTGGCAGCAGCTTCATGGTGTTCTTGGTCTGCTCCTGGCTGACGGCGCACACCTGCACCCACGCGTTCGGCTCCTCACGCCCCACCGGCTCGCCGGTGCGCGGATCCCAGTGGTCGAAGGTGAGCGGCGCGAAGCAGCTGGCGACCGCGCCGCCGGCGGCCATCGGGTCCTTGCCCCACCCCTTGAGCCGTTGGAGCACCGCGTTGTCGTGCAACGGTCGGCCCTCGTCGTCGAGCGCGTAGAACCACAGCCAGAAGCGCGCCTGCTCGAGCGTCCATTTCCATGGGGTGCGCGCCTTGGAGTCGCGCAGCCAGTAGCCGCACCACGCGAGGAAATCCCATCCGAGCGTGTGCTCGGGCAGCAGCCAGCCGCCGTCCGCCCCGCGCTTCCACGTGGGGCCGATGAGCGTCGGGCCCGTGTTCCATCGGCGCGCCGGCTCGTCGGCGAGCGCGCGGCGGTACCAGTCGGCGATCTCGGCGAGTTCGCGTGTCCTGTCGGGGATCAGTGCGGCCGCGTTGTCGTTGCGCAGCCGTGCCATCAGCCGAACGCCTTGCTCCAGCGGGAGTCGGCGACGGCGCGCATCCGGGCGCTTCTCGTTCCGGGTGTGTCGGCGGCGGCCTGTTCTTCGGGTTCGGGCATGTCGAGCCGGTTGAGGAGGTTGGAGAGGTGGTTTTCGTCGGCGCGCAGCTGGGCGAGGAGCGGGTGGGCGACGATCTGGCCCTGGCTGCCTTCGACGGTGTAGTCGTCGCCGATGGCGCGGCGTTCCTTGACGATGCGGTCGGCGGTGTGGCAGGCGTTTTCGAGGTCGCGGTATTCGGCTTCGGTGAATTCCCATCTGTCGGTCAGGTCGCGCCATAGGCGTTGTCCGCGCCCGTCGCGGGTCAGGCCCGTGGGCATGCGGTGCTTGGTGGGTTTCGGCGTGGGCATGCCATTGTCTCCTTCCCGTCTATCGGAGTCTTTCGATCACGTCGAACAGGAACGTGAGGTCGGCGAGCGTGGCCGGCGCGTGGTGCCATGGGCGGCCGGTGACGGTCATGTAGCGGTCGCGGCTGTACGCCTCTGCGGTGACGAGCCCGCGCGCCCTGACGCCGGCGCGGGGCGCGCAGCGTCCCCAGATGTGCAGCCCGTCGCCGGAGGGGCTGGTCTCGATGTAGGTTCTGCCTTCCACGGGGGCGAGGAGCATTTTGGCCCAGTCCGTCAGGTGGTTGCGCCTGTCGTAGCAGTGGTCGAGGTCGATGCACGCGAACCCGCCGCCGAGTGCGAATCCGAGTCCGTCGCCCGCTGTGGAGCCGAGCGCGTCCCACCATGCGCACCATGTGGCCGGGTCGGTGCTGGACGCGGGACGGCCCGCGATGGTGATGGGCCGCTTGGTGGTGCCGTCGCCGCGTGTGACGCGCTTCCAGCGCAGCCACCGGTCGGCGTGCGTCATCTCGTACGGTATCGCGTTGCGCCCGGCCCGCCGCTCGCGCATGGCGGCGGTGCGGCAGCGGTCGGAGCAGTAGCGGCGCGGCCTGCCGCGTCCTGCCGCATCCATCGCGCTTCCACAGTATTCGCATGTCCCGTTCACACAATCCACTATATCGTGACATCGCTTAGAAAACAATATAACGGCCATATTCCAACGTTTTATCCATAACGTGACATGGCTTGAAGAGGTGAAAGACGGACGGCGAGGAAAGCGTCGCGCGAACGTGGAAGGCCCCAGCGAGCCGAGGAAACGGCCACGGGAGGGGCGAACGGGACAAGACCGGCGGAAAACGACGCAGGAGGAAAAACGGGGATTTCAGGCGCATGCACAACCGGAGGTGCTATCCGGCGGTTATACCGGTGTCGCCGGGGAGTCCCCTCCCACCCGGCGTGGCGTCCAGTCTAGCAGTCCGGGTTGTCTTTCGCTCGGATGCAGTCTCATGAGCTTGCGTCGTCGGTTGCGTTCGGCGTTCTCCCGCTCGGTCTTGGCTTTGTGGCATTCGTGCGACAGCCATTGAAGGTTGTCGAGGTCGTGGTCGTCGCCGGCGACGATGTGGTCGCACTCCGTACCCACCCCGTTGCATCCGGGGGCGTGGCTGGCGGCCTGGCATCTGCCGTGTGCGCGTGCTCGGACGGCGGCCTTGCGCCGCCCCCAGTCGGAGGGCAGCCGGTACCGCCTGTCGCTGGTGTACCAGCGCTCGCGTCGGCTCGCGGAGGGCATGGCATCCACCTCTCTCCACCGTCGTGGTCGGCGTGTCGTTGTGCTCCCGCCTTGCATATCTATAGTAATTATATAACTATAGATATATCGACCAAGGAAAGGAGGTGAACATGGAACTCAAGGATTGGATGCAACTCATCACCAGCTGGGCCGCCATAGCGGTGACCATCTGGATCGAGGTCCGCAGGGACAAGCCCGACAAGAAGGGCCGGTCCAAGCGGAAACGCAGAAAGAAGTAAAACGGGTTCCGGCTAGACCTATTAGCCGGAACCCCTCCGCCAATCCTATATTCCATGGAACATCATGAGCAAATCAAGAACACTGGGCGTCATGAGCATGCTGTTCGCCGTCATATCCGCCATGTTCGCGGCGTCGGGACAACCCTACGGGGCTGCGGGATTCGCCGTGGCCGCCGGGCTTGCCGGTCTGTTCGCGGGCTGGAGGCGCAACGATGGCGACTGAATACCTCGGCGTCAAGCAGGTCGCCGAACGCCTCGGCATAACCAGTGGCGGCCTGCTCAACCTCAAGCTCCCCGAACCCGACGCCATGATAGGCCGCACGCGCGGCTGGCTCCCGGAGACGATAGACGGATGGAACGCGAAGCGTCCCGGTCGGGGCGTCGGCGGAGGCAGACCACGCAAGCACGCGGACTAGCCCGCGTCGAATGTCCGCGCGAAGCGCTCGCAGGCCTTGAGCAGCAGCGCCTCGAACCCTTGTGGCTGGATATGCGAATGCCCTAGAAGAGCGCATCTCCTAGGGCTTTCACACTAATCCTGATACGGAGTATACCACGGGATGGCGGCAGCCTACTCCCGCTTGGAAAAGTTTTCTCGCGCTTTGGCCGCTTCCCGTTGCGCGAAGCTCATCAGACGTGGGTCGTCGTATGCCTTGCAGGCGTCCAGATACAGTCTGATGTCTTCTTCGTTTTCGAGATGTTCGGCGGTGTGCCATTCGGTGAATTGCGGGGTGGGCATCTCAGGCGTTTTGGAGGTCGTTGTATCGGCGTTCGAGTCCTTCGCGCAGGACTTGGCTGTAGTTGATTCCGGCCTGTTCGCCGAACGTGTCGAGCCATGCGGGGATAGTGACGTTCTTGCGCACTGATTTTCTGCCGTATTTTTCGGCGTAGGAGTCCATGTCGAGGCTGATGAGGGTGACGATGCCGCCCGGTCCGTCGGGTTTCACGTCGGCGATGTTGGTGGCGTGCGGCTCGTGGCGTCCTTCCTCGAGTTCGCCGAGCACCCAACCGCTGGCGGCGTCCACGGCCATGTCGAGCGCTTCGGGCAGGTTCCGGCCTTCGGTGACGAGGCCGGGCATGTCGGGGCAGAGCACGGTGTATCCGCCGGGGACGCCGGATGGGTAGAGGACGACCGGGTAGACGAGTTTCATTTGATTCTTCTTTCGTTGATTCCGGCTTGTTTCCATATCGATTTGACGGTGAAGGGCGCGAGGTCTCCGTTGTGTTTGGGGACGGTGACCCTTCCGGGCTTGTCGGGGTGCGTGTACTGGCAGTGGCTTCCGCTCTGCGAGTAGAGTCGCCATCCGTCCTTGCGGAGCATCTTCTCGATTTCCTTGAACCTCACACCCATTATCATACGCATTATGCGTATTACCGTCAAGCCTTGGACATGGCGAAAGCCACTATCTCGCGGATGCTGAACTCCCAATAGCCGCCTTCGACCGGCTTGCTGCTGGGCAGCTTCCCGCGTCGCAAAGCATCGGTTATTGTCTTGCGGCTGACCTCGTACCCGTAGTTTTCCCTGAGCCATTGGCTCATGCCTGCCGGGGTTTTGGTGATGTGCATTGCCTCGGCCTTGGCTCGGCTTTGCTCCCGCAGCTCGGTCACGTTGACGGGGTTGCCGCATTTGCAGAGCCTCAGCGTCTCGCCTTTCGCGGCGAGGACTTCGCGTCCGCATTCGGGGCACATGCCGACGATCCTACGCGAGCGTGGCATGCGGTCGACGATCCGTTCGATTCGCTCGCATGCCCGGGTGAGGCGCTGCATGTGCCATCCGGCGTTCGACGCCCTGCACAGGAGGGGCAGGATGACTGGCGCTCGTTTTGCGAGCCATTGCCACCTGCCGAGCCATGTTCCCGCGTCCGCGCATGCCTGTTCGATGGCCTGCTCGGTCTGGTCGAGCAGGTCGACGGCGTGCAGGTCGACGGGTGCGGGCGCGTCGCCTCCCTGCGGCCTGCCTCCGTTGCCGGGCTCCGTGAGACGGTATTCTCGGCGCGCGACCGACTGGAGCCGGTGGAGGTTGACGCGCAGCCGGTGCAGGAGCCGCGCGTACCCGCGCCGGCACGTCTTGCACAACGTCCATGACTCCTCGACCGGCTTATCGCAGTTCTGGCAGTTCCGATCCATTTTTACGCTCCTTCGGTAGACGTATACGGGCATATAAAGGCGCCTAGAACATGGGCGGTTCGATGAATTTCGGGCGCATGCGCTCCGCCCGCTCCCGACGCTCCCGCTCCGCGGCGTGCTGGCGGATGATCGCGCTCGCCTCCTGCGGGGTGACGCCGAGCATCCTGCATGTTGTCTCGATGTCGACGCCGCGCTCGTGCCACGTGACGACCATCTCCGCCTTGCTTTTCGTGACGGCCATGATCAGTCCTCCACCTTGTCCGCACCGTCAGCGTGCGCCCAGTCGCAGGACATGGCCGCTTCGGTATAGCCGTTGTAGAAGACGCAGGTGACGCGCCTCGTGTCCGGCATCGTGACCGTGCACGTCTGGAATTTGCTGGAGTCTGAGCTGCACTGCGACCGGGTGGCGGATTCCGTGGTCGAATCCTCCGGCTCGTGAGGCGTGCTCCCGCATCCCGCGAGCGCGAGGAGGAATACCGGTGTGAGCAGGAACATGGTGATGGCGGTCAGGCCGATGCCGGCGAGTGCGAGTGGTTTGCGTTTTCTCATTTCGAGTGTTTCCTTCCTTGTCTGGTGGCTTCCTTGTTCCATGCGCGGATGGCTTCCTTGAGGTCGTCGTGGCGGGTGAGGATGAGGATGGCGTGGTGGTGTTGGCAGACGCAGGCCCAGAACTGTCGTATGGCGGATGTTTTCCGGTTGATGGCCCGGGCAAACGGGTCGAATCTGATGTTTCGGCTGCCGCAGGTCGGGCATGGCACTGGTTTGCGCCATTTGCGCGGTCGTGTCTCCTTGGATACGGTCTTCGTGGTTTTTCCCTTCGTTGTCATCGCCATGCTCCCTTCAGGAGTTTGCGGTATCGGATGTAGTCGTTGATGTCGCGTCGGATGCAGTCGCGCACCCTGTGCGTGCCGGCATGCTTTTTGTATGGGTCTTCGTGGCAGTCCAGGAACGTGAGGTAGCGGCGGAGCGTGGTCAGGTCGAACTTGCGGTAGGACAGCCACCTGTCCGGGTTCAGGTCGAGACGTTTCAGGAAGTCGATGTCGAAGTCCACGTTCGTTCCGGCCGGAACCAAGGTGAAGCGTTGCGACAGGGATTCGAGATACTCCTCCACGGCGTTCGCGACCGCTCCCACGCAGTCGTTCCCGGCGGAACCGTTCGACAGTTCGAACAGGAGGCCGTTGTCCGTGTGCATGGAGAACACTATCGGGCTCATGTCCAACAGGTCGAGATAGTCCGGTCTGATGATGCGATGCAGGGATCCATACGAATGTTCGCCCAGCACGTCGGTGCATTCCATGCCGACCTCCAACGGCAGACTGCCATCCCTGTCCGTACCGGTCGTTTCGAAATCGAGCCAGAGCAGCGCCTCCGGCTTCACGTTCAGGTCTTTGTCTTGTTTCCTCATGATTGTTCCTTCCAATCGCTTTGCCATTCGATGATCTCGATTTGCGTGAGCCGTTGTGCCGTGCCGTCAGACAGCAGCCACCACCAGTCGCCGTTCCAGTCGCGTATCGGCACGCTGAGCGGATCCCGCCAGCTCGGGATGATGTAGCCGAACCGTTCCGCTTCGGCCGGATGCGCGTGCGCCCAACCATGACAGCCGGTCGTGCCGGAACCGCACAGTTCGACGATGTTGCACGGCAGGTCACGCACGGCGGGATCGGCACGACGGCGCAACTGCCGGTGATGGCCACTGCGTCCAGGCCATAGTGACGGGTCGTGGATGTTCGTCCCGCAGCGCAGGCAATGCCAGCCCTGACGTTGCAAGGCGATGCGTTTTGATTCCTGGAATTGCCGGTCGCTCATCGTCGCTCCCTTCCGAGCTGGTTGAGCAGGTTGATGCAGGTCGAGCAGTCGCGTTTGATATCGCGGATGCGGTCAAGGTCCATATCGGCGAGCGCCGGGCTTTTGAGCGCGTCGAGTTCCAGTCGGTCGGCGGCTTGGATGGCCGATGTGAGGATGCCTGTCATGTGTGCGATGGTCATGTCGTTCATGCCGCCGCCTCCTGTTCGAACAATTGTTCGGCCAATACGTTGTCGGGCACGTTTGCGAGCTGACGGCGCAGCATGTTCGGGTCCAAGCCCTGGTTGAGCAGGTCGGCGACCTTGCATGCGAGCTCCATGTACGTGTCCGTGCCTTCGCAGGAGATCGGGCCGAGCACGCGTTTGACCTCTTCGCTGCCCCACGTGAACCGTCGGCGAGCGTTGGAATCCTTTGGCGTGGCGAATCCGCGTTCCTTGCCTTTGACGAGCCAGTTGCGGTATTTCGCGTTCCAGTCGGCCGAGCGGGCTCCCGAGTCGAGTGCGCGGTCGCGGAATTTGTCGGCTTCGATGTCGCAGTCGATGCCGAGCCGGTCGGCGAGCGCCTGGTGTTCTTCAGAGGGTTTCCAGTCGGCTGGTATTGGGATTGGTTTTCTCGCGCGCGCGTTACTCTCTCTAGGTTCTATATATGGTTCTTCCTTAGATATGGTTCTTGTGCAATCATGTTGCACCCCTGTTTGCACACCTGTCCGTGTTTTTTGCACCCCTGTTTGCACTGCTGGTGTGCAGTCTGTTTGCACTGCTGGTGTGCAGTCGTGTTGCACTGGTGTTTCGGCGTTTTTGAGAGGTGCAGTTTTTGCACCTCTGCTCATGTTGAGGTTCCAGACGGTCGGCTTGTATCCGCCGAGGTTGGACACGATGCGCTGGTCTCCCCTGCTGATCAGCCCGGAGGATTCGAGACTCTTCAACGCGTAGGAGACCGTACGCACGCTGTATCCGGTCAACCGGCTGATCGTGCTCCTGCTCGGATACGCTCCCATGCCTTGAGGGTCGGCATGGTCGGCCAGCACGAGAAGCGTGCGGAAATCCGCGTGCTTGATGTCCGACGCTACACCGTAGATAACCCATGTCAACGCTTGGATACTCATGATTCGTCATCTCCTCCATCGAGGTACGCGCCCTTGAGCGCCTTCCTCTCGTCCTCGCTGACCCGATATCCGATACGTTCCAGCACGTCGTACCAGCAACACATATCGTCCACGCCATGCCGCGAGCGCCAGTAGTTCCAGCCGATGTTCGACTCCCATCTGGCGGCCAGGACATCGAGAATCCGAAGCGGCCTGTCCTTCAGCACCATGCGGATCGAGTCGAGGTTCTCCCTGCATTCCAGCGACCAGTGCTCGTCGTCATGCTCGGTGATCGGCAGATTCCATCCAAAACCGATGAGCGCCTCCACGACACCCTCGCCATGGATTGGCCGGCTCACGAACATCGAATGCCAGCCGACCGTCTCAGCGATCGCGAGTTCGCAGATTCCCGCCACTGTCTGTTCGCGGGTGAGCGTGTGGAGGTTGGTTCGCATCCATGCGAAACGCGTGTCCCTCGCGATCGCCTCGAAGCCCCTGGCCTTGCGGTCGAGTTCCTTCCCCCGTGCCATGATGGCCTGGCGTTCGGTTTTCGCGTTCTCCTCCCTTTCGATCTGGTCGAGTGGGATCGGCGCGTACAGGCAGTAGTCGCCATGGTCCTTGAAGACGCAGAATTCCGGCCACCCGTCCTCGCTCGTGAACTGCTTCCAGAACGGATCCCGAGTGGAGGAAATGATGTTATGCCGCCTGTAGCCGCGCGGTTCGAACGTCCAATAGTTCTTCCCGTCCGGGAGGGGCTCGACCCTGACGCCGGCCTTCGCGAGCGCCTTGTCGGCCTCACCGCACCATTTCGTCTTGTCGCGTTCGCTGACGAGCCTTCGGTACGTCCATTCGAAGTCTGTGGACCGTGCGAGCTCGCGTTGCATGTCGGGGTCGGATTCGAATTCGGCGAGCTTGTCCAACTGGTCGAGCGACAGTTGGCTGAAGTCGGAGGACATGTCGCGCGTCTCCTGCGGGATTCTGGCTATCTTCAACCGTCTGCGGACGAAACGGTCGCTGCGTCCCGTCTTCTCGGCCATCTCCTTGACCTGCATGCCCAGATCGAGGAGTCCCTGGTAGCCGTCGGCCTCCTCCACTGGAGTCAGGTCGGAGCGTTGCGTGTTCTCCACGAGCATGATCTCGCGTTCGCGGCGCGCGTCCATCTCCTCGACGATCGCGGGCACGGTCGAGAGTCCCGACTGTCTGGCCGCGGCGAGCCTGCGGTGGCCGATGACGACGCGGTACTGTTTGTGTCCGAAGATGTCCGTCTCGCCTGTCGGCGTGACCAGCAAAGGCTGTTTGATGCCCTGGCTTCGGATGCTCGACGCCAGTTCGTCGATGTCGCCGACCTGCTTGCGTGGATTGTTTGGATTGGCGTGCAGGTCGTCGACCTGCAGATTCTCTATCGTGATGTCCATGATTCATCCTTTGGTTTTCTAAAATTCCGGTTCGGCAGGCTGTCCGAACGAGCCGAACGACGAGGAAGACGTGGCCTGGTCGGTGCCCCACGGGTCGGACGGCGGCAACGAATCCGCAGCGGCCGCCCCGCCCGTATAGCCGGCCGGAGCGGAGTACGGATTGCCATACGCTCCAGCCGTACCCCGCTGCGCCTTGGCCACCTGCGCCGTCGCATACCGCAGGGAAGGGCCGATCTCATCCACCTGCAATTCCACGGAGGAACGCTGCTGATGCTGCTCGTCCTCCCACGAATGCTGCGTCAGCCTGCCCTGGGCGACCACACGCATGCCCTTCGCGAGACTACTGGCGCAATGCTCGGCCAGATCACCCCACACCGTGCAGCGGAGGAACAACGCGTCCCCGTCGACCCACTGCTGCGACTGCCGGTCGAACGTGCGAGGAGTGGACGCGATCGTGAAACCAGCCACGCTCCTGCCGTTCTTCGTCGACCTCAATTCCGGGTCCGCGGTCAGATTGCCCACCACCGTGATGATCGTCTCACCAGCCATCAGAGCCTACCTTTCACGGCGAGAGTCTTGATGATGCGGATGGTCTCGCCACCATCCCTGGTCTTCACCATGTGCGTCAACTGCGCGGCCGCTCCCTGATGGAAAGCGTCGCCAGGCATCGCCTCCAACACGGGAGACGCGACCTCGGACACGAACCGGCCCACCAGTTCGGTGAAGCGCACGCCCAACGATTCCAAGATCACCAGCTCCTTCCACGTCTCGCTCTCCATCGCCCGACGGCACGCCTCCGCCACGGCCCGGTCGCCACGCGTCATCCGCTTCTCGTCGACGTCCTTGACCGGAGAGTTCGGACCGAAACGCCAATGCGGCAGAATCTCCTTCATCGGTTCCTCCCTTGACCTTGATTGATATGAGATTGATTGATATGAGCCGGACCGCTGGGCGCCATGACAGCAAATAATCGCGCCCATCGTTCCCACACCCCAGGAAAGCTGAACGAAACGGGGATGCGGGCGGCGTTGACGGTCCGGCCAAGCGCCGGCGGCGGGATTCGAACCCGCAGCGTGACGGCGGAAGACGTGAGAGTGAAATGCAATGTGAGATGAAAGGACACACGCCTCCGCCATCCGTCCGCGTCCTTGTACGCCGGCGGATACGGTCAGACGCCATCCGCGTCATCGCGTGGAGCGAACCTGACCGTCAGCCACAGGGCCGTGGCCAGATACACGCCCTCCACCACAAGCGCGCCCGTCATGCCGCCGCCATGCCAGGTGAGCATGAGCGTCACGCTCACGACCAGGCCGACCACGGCGGCCGTGAACTTCACACGACGCAGCGTGTAGTTCGGCCTCCCCTTTTCGGACCCGTCCTCGATGCGATAGTCGTTGTCGGTCATCTTGCGCCTCCGATGCTTTGAATGAATGTCCTTGCCTGGTCTTTTCCGATGCTCGCCAGCTCGTGGCTTCCGTCGACGTCGAGCTCCATGAGGCTGGCGCCCTTGCCCGTGACGCGAATCGCGTAGCCGGTCAAGCCGAACATGATCACCGTGTCCCTCGGCGGTGCTGGTGGTGTCAGCAGCGTTTCCGCGTCGATTCTCCTGAGTGTCATCACAGCTCCTTGCGAATGTCGTTCATGCTTACTCCTCCAACGATTTGACGTATCGGTCCATTTCCTCGCGTCTGATGTGACGGCGGGAAGGCGTTCCTCGTTTGCTTGGCGGGCGGAACGTGTCTATGTCGCCCTGGTTGACAGCCTGTCGCAGACCGTCGTAGTCGATCCCGTACAGGCTCGCGGCCTGCGGGATGGTCCATGCGAGCCTGTCCTTCAACGGGATACGGCTCGCATCCTTGAGCTCGTATTGCGGGACCATCACGCGCCTCCTTTGCGTGTGTGATGCCGGGCGGCGTTAGGAGAACCGCCCGGCCCTCTCCTAAAATCGGTGTCATCCCGCATTTGCGACGTGCGGGCCGAACAGTTAGGAGAAGAACTATGGATTGGATCAGTTATGGTTTGGAAGGCTTGACCGCGTTGTTTACCGGAGGAGCTATGGCTTGGAACTTCGCATATCGAAGTAGGCCGAAGTGGCAGCCCTATGTGGTCGAATGCGGATACGGAAATCCTCCGTGCCTTCTGGTCAAGATCGTCAATGTGGGCAACGGAGCCGCCACCGACGTGCATGCAACGGCCACCCACAGTCCCGAAACCCCTTATGGATCACGGCGGAAAGGCTTCAACTCTCTTGTCGCCACTGGCGGCTGCGTGTACGCGCGAATCAAGGTGAAGGAATCGGAGACCGAGGAAAATGGCCATAAGTACCTGCATTACACACCTCCCGAAGGCGCTTCGGTGACGATCACCTGGCGGCAGCAGCCGTTCATCGGCCACGGGAAAACAAAGACCTGGCCCTTGTCCAAAATTCCCCACGATTTCTCGCAAGGGAACTAAGTTCGATCTGCGTCTGGGCTGAACGAATCGCACAGAGAATGTCATGAAGCACCTTGACCACGGTCAGAAGTTTCAAGAGAATCGCGCAAAGCAACACGACCACGCACAGCAGCTGACCCGATAGGCACGCGAATTGACTGACGCTCATCACGCACCCGCTTCCAACGACGGCTGAGCGCGACCCCAGTACCGGTCGATGAAATAGCGCTGCCCCTTGCCCGTGACCTTCGGAGTGCGGCTGACCGTGGTGTGCCCGTCCGCATGGGTGACGGTGGTCTCCTTGATGCGGAACAGGCCGAGATCCATCGCACGCTGTGTCGGCACGTTGCGATTCGAACCGGACTTGCCGAGATACCCGTCAGCCTGAAGAAGACGGAACAGTCTGTTCTGGCCGATGTCCATCCCGTTCTGCCGGAGCATCTTCGCGAGCTCGCCGACCAGGCACGTGCCATCGGACGCGGCCACGGCGTCCGCGAACCGCGCTTTCGGCTCCAGTTCCACGATGCGCGTCTGCTGTTCGGCGATCTTCCGCTTCTGCGCTTCCATGGTGCGTTGGCCGATCATCACGGCCTTCGCGAGGATGGTCATGTCATCATCCGCGTCTGTGGTGGGGATATAACCGCCGGTTTTGCGGATCTGCGGCAGCACCTCATGCGTCACCCAACGCTGGAACTCCTTCGCCTCCGGCTTCCGCGAGCGCATAACCAATTTGTACAGGCCCGGCTCGCTGATGATGAGGGGGACGCGACCGCCGTTGGAGCCAACCTGCCAATTTGGCAGGTTCGTCGCTTCGGTCACTTCATCCTCGTCAAGGTCTCTGCGCAGGTGTTCCGTTCCAAGTTCGAGGATGTCGCATACGTCCTTGGCGACGAACCAAGGCTCCCCCGCCTCATCGGTCAAGGTGCGCAATAATGCACCCTTGAAATCGAACTTCTGGATTTCATTGTTCATTGGATTCTCCTTAGAATCGTTTTCATGACTGATTGGTTTTCACAGCACGGCATCGAATTCGCCGCATTCGTTCTCACACTGGTCGTGACGGTCGTTGGATGGGTCGTCGAACACAAGAGTTCGAAGGAGCAGAACCGCGAGCGCGAGGATGACATCAGGCTCCTGCGTAAGCAATTGGACAGTCTTCAGAGACAAGCGGCCACTCTGGAGGAGCAGACCGCCATGCAGCGTGCCGATCACGACAGGCCGCCGTTCTCCGACGCGGAATGTATTCGCGGATCGATACGCCGCATCCGCATCGAAGGATCACGCAACGTGCATGTGGAGTCAGTCACGCCTCCGACGGATACCTATATGTTTCATTTGAACACGCATCTGCCTGACGATTTCGCGCCAACCGAGACCATTGAATACGTCATCAGTGGTCCAGGTCCCGTTGAACTGTTTTGGCGGTGGGCCGACAAGCCAAACATGTCTTTGAGAAGGCTTCGAAGGGTCTCGTACAAGCCTGCATGATGTCCCTTTCGCGCGAGATGCCATCCCGTATCAACGCCAGCGAGATAAGTCCACGCACCACCGAAGCTGCATGGGCCGTAGCTTGATCCGTCGGTGACCACATCGAAATAGTCGCCCTGCTTCACGTCGTCAATCCAATATTCGGATGGAAGCACATCAAGGCATGGCCCTCCGTCCGCTTCGATGGCACGGCATTTCCAGATGAGACGCTTGAAATCGCCCACCTGACCGGGTTCCTTAGGAAGGCTCTTATCCATCCCCGTGCAACCGTTGCCGAAGTCGACCCGTTCAAGCGGTTCACCTGGAATCCATTCGTGGACATCGGATCTCTTCATCTTCCTCATTTCGGATTCTCCTTTCGATTCATGCTTTGGCGAGCGCTGCTCACGGCTTGATCTGTTTGATGCCGTCGATTGGTTGCAGGAGCTTGATCATGAGCTGGTAGAGGCTCATGCCGAGCATCATCGCCGTCTTTTCGAGTTGCTCGGTGGTGAATGAACCCTCACCTTGCAATCGCTTGCTGATATGTTGCTCACTCACACCAAGCTCCTTTGCGAGCGCGGCCTGTGTCTTGCGATGCCGTGCGAGCTCGCCGCTGAGATTCCTTGCGATGGTTTCCGTCTCACTCATCTGTCTTGCCGCTCCTTTCTTTGTTCATTGCCTTGCGGTAATTCTTAATCTACCTATTTAGGTGATTTTATTCGTCTACCTATATAGGCTCTTTACAAAATCTACTTATTTAGATAAACTTCGAGCATGGCAAGAGGACCGAAAAACGAAGTCACCGAAGACAGCAAGAGAATCATCAACATATGCCGTCAGCTGTTGAAAAACAGCGATATATCAATCGACGAATTCTTTGATTCCAGTGGATTAAGCAATAACTACTGGTACAAACGCATGCGCTATGAGGCGCCGTTGAATACGTCAGATGTGGAGCACATCGCCTCCACATTCGGGCTCACCAGCCTCGACATCTACACACGAGCACTCGGCAGCGAGGCCGCCCGCGCCTACGAAGCCCGCGAGCGCCAAAACCAGATCACCGACGATCTGGTCGAACCGAGATTCGAGGACCTGCCACCTCAGGAGCTTGCTGCCAGCAGGGACAGGAACCGTGACATGGAGTCCGAGACTCCGGACGAGTGACGGTCTATAGAGTTGGGTGAACCGAAAGGAAAGGAATCAAAGTCATGAGCGAGGAATTCGACCCTGATAACAGAGGGCAGGTGATCCTCTACCGCGCCAATGGGGTGAACGTGCCGGTCGAGGTCACGTACTGGCGGCGGACGTTCTGGATGCCGCAGAAGAACATCGCGCGACTATTCGGCGTGAACGTGCCCGCGGTATCCAAACATCTGGCGAACATCTACGCTGAAGGCGAGTTGGCCGAATCGGCAACTATGTCGGAAATGGAAATAGTTCGAAACGAAGGCGGCAGAACGGTTCGCCGCACCATCCGCTTCTACAGCCTGGACGCGATCATCGCCGTCGGATACAGGGTCAGCAGCCCGCAGGCCACGGCCTTCCGCCAATGGGCGACCAGCGTGCTGCACGAATACATGATCAAGGGCTTCGCTCTCAACGACGACATGCTCAAGAACGGCAACACGTTCGGCGAGGACTACTTCAAGGAGCTCCTCGCCCGAGTACGGGAGATCCGCACCAGCGAGAAACGCCTCTACCAGCAGGTGCTCGCCATATTCCAGGAGATCTGCACCGACTACGACAAGGACAGCGGCATCGCGCGCGAGTTCTACCAGAACATGCAGAACAGGTTCCACTACGCCGCCCACGGGCACACCGCGCCGGAGATCATCACCCAACGCGTCGACGCCACGAAACCGCACATGGGACTGACCACATGGCATGGCTCCCCCAACGGGCGAATCCACAAATCCGATGTGACCGTCGCCAAGAACTACCTGGACGAGAACGAGCTGACGCGGCTCAACCGTCTCACCAGCGGCTTCCTCGACATGATCGAGAACAGGGTCGCGGCGCGACTGACCACCACCATGCCGGAATTCATCCAACTCGTAAGCCAATACATCCAGCTTTCGGGAGGCGCGACGCTCACCGGCAAAGGCACCGTGACCCGCAAGCAGGCGGACAGGAAGGCCGCCGAGGAATATGCGAAGTTCAACGCGGCGCAACCATACGACTTCGAGGAATTCGCCAAGGGCATCGACGGAGGCCGCCACGACGGAATCGGCAGATGAGACAGCCGGCGAGGAGGCAAGTCCGGCCCCAGGGGCAAAGGAATTCTCGACCCGAAGTCTTACTCCCATTCGGGAACCCAGCCGTCATCCACATAGGACGGCCCTGCGCACAACAGCCTACGCCATGCAAAAGGGGTCACGGCAAACGGGTAGTCTGAGCATCGGCAGTACCCAGCACGCGAGCGCCTTCGGCGCGGCGAACCAGGCTGGGTCGTTTCATATCACCGGCGGATGCAGCCTGGATTCCTTCCTCGACCGTGCAGGGAGGGAGCATATCCGCGTCATCGAGCAGCCGCTGCCGAATGGGCTGTGCGGCGCATGGCATGAGGCGAGCCGCACGATATTCCTCCACGACAGGCTCAACCAGCGCCAGCGCCGCTGCACATTGTGCCACGAACTCATACACGCCAGACACCACGACCCCGGATGCGGCAGCCAATACGGAATCAAATGCGAGCGCCGTTGCCGTAGGGAGACGGCGCTGGCGTTGATCAGTCCGGTGGATTACGGCATGGCCGAGAAGATCTACGACGGTGATGCGTGGATGATGGCCGTGGAATTGGGTGTCACCATCCAGGTGTTGGAGGATTACCGGCAGCTGCTGTACGATTCCGGCGTGTGCGTGCAGTAGAGAAAGGCCCCGGCGTCCGCATGTCCGCGAGCGCCGGTGGCTAGATTCTAAACGTCTAGCAAGTCTGCTTGCATTAAGCTTTATCCCTATAGTTTCAACGTCTTCTCGTTATTGTTTTCAGATTCTAAACGTTTTTATAGTTTAGATTCTAAACAATGTGTTATAGTCATAAGTATGAACGATTCCGACTTTAATCCTCGTAAACGGCACGTGGTCTTCCAGAAGCTGAACATCACCCCATCCTCAATGCCGATCATCTCGCTCATCGCGTCCATCAAGAACGTCAGGGCAAACGGTCTCGACCTGTCACCCGACTACCAGCGAGGATACATCTGGTCGAACGAATACAAGGATCAGCTCATCCTCAGCATCATACTGAACTACCCAATCGGCAACATCGTCATCAACAACCTCGACCAGCCGAACCAACGCAACGCCAGACAGGAATTAGTTGACGGCAAGCAGCGCCTCACCACCATCTTCCGCTTCATGGAGGTAGGCAACGTCGGGCAATGGCTCGACAGCTACGATGACTGGTTCCAGCTCAGCAAAAAGACCTCGGACCAGGCCAAGGAAATCATCAACCGCATCGTCGGAGACTCCGACCCTGACGGGCTCGCCCGCATGCACAGGGCGAAGCGTCTGGCGTTCTCCGACCTGCCGAGCAGCATCCAGATGAACTTCAACACGTACAACATCCCCGTGTACACGATGCAGGCCGCGGACCCTGCGCAGATCCGCAACTATTTCAAGGTTCTGCAGAACCAGGAGAAGCTGCGCGCCGGGGAGATCATCAACGCGCTTCCCGACAACCCGATGAGCATGTACTTCGACCGGATACCGGCAGAGGCGTTTCTCACAAGGACGGGATGCTCGAACTTCAAACGCGCGGAACTGGAGAAAGTCTACTATTCCGTTCTCGGAACATGGTTCGATAAAATCCAGATCAACGCCAGCGACAAAACCGTGATCTCCTTCGTGGAGAACATGCCGGACCTCACCGAAACGCAGATTAAACATATCAACAATCTGAACTCCGGCATCATCGCGATCTCCCGGTTGCCAGGCGCGGTACAGAAGATTCGGTCGTCCAAGCGTATGCTCAAACTCGTCTTTGGATTGGCACTGCACGCACCTGGCTATTTCTCTACAACGGACGCGTTCTCCAGACTGCAATCCGTCTGCGAGTTGTCGTCGAAGCTTGCCGCGTTCAACACCAGCGACTCCGACCAAGTGGCATTCTCTAAATATTTTGGAGACGAATACACCCTGGATAAAGAGAACTTCGAGAAACGGAAGGCATGCGTGTATCGAGCGCTATTCTGGAGCACGTCGCGCGTCTCCTCACGCACCGCATACGTAGACGCGATGGAAATCCTACGACGCATGTTCACCGAATCATTCGACTCCGCATTCGAATATTACACGGCGCACAACATAGCCAAATGAACCCAAGACCCCGGCGCCCGCATACCGCGAGCGCCGGGGTCTTCTGTCTCATTCATGAAGTGAACGTCGCGCGTTTTGTCGGTCTTCTTTCCCCGGTTCGCGTTCGGTGCTTTTTTCCTTGTCTCGGCTGCTTCTTGACGCGATCGGCTCGAACAGGTTGGCGATTATGGTCGCCACTGGAACCGCCAGGAAACCAAACGACCATGGACTCGACGTGGCCAAGAACGATATGAAGCTCATCAGCAATGCGACCGCGAACAAACCTGCGCTGACCCACATGCCTTTGCGGCTCTGATCTATCTCCGCCTTGACGAGCTGGTTCTGCCGGTTTGATTCGTCGACCGTGAAGGCGTCGTTCCATCTGCACATACGTTCCTGGACGTCAGCCGGATACTTGTTGAAATCGCTGGGCCGCGGGAGCATGCCTGAGTAGGATTCCGAGATTCCGGATTGCACCAGCATGGATATGGCGCGGACCAGCTCCTCGTCGTTCGGCTGCGTTATCTCGCCTTGTCTTTCTCCACTCTCATCCGGCTGATCGCCGACGTCACGAGACGGCTTCTCGTCTGCCGGGACAGGTTCGCCTGCGCGTTCCTCATCGACTCCATGCGACGGTTCTCCAGCTGATGCGTCCCGCTCAGTCCTGGAATCGTCATCATTCTCATCATCGTCTTCATGCTCATCGTCCACGGCACCTCCTCGCTTCAGTCTTCAATCTACCGGCGAGCGCGGGGTGTGTCAATACTCTTTCGTGTTGCGGAAAAGCCGTCGCCGTCCGTCACTGGCCGTCGCGGAGGTCTGGTATGGCCGATTCGAGCGTCTCGGCGAGCCGCTGCTCCCTCCAATGCGTGTACACGCTGGTGGTGTGGATGTCGGTGTGGCCCATGATGGCGGTGCGCTCCTCGTCGCTCGCGCCGGCGGCGGCGAGTTCGGTGGCGAGCCAGTGCCGCGCGCTGTAGATGTCGACGTACGGCAGTCCCGCCATCTTCAGGGCGCGGCGCCAACGCTTCTCCTCGTTGTCCCGTCTGATGGGATGGCCGTAAAGATTGGTGAACACCAGTCCATGGGACGGCACGTCCCATTTGACGATATGCGCCCAAAGCCGGTCCCAAAGCCCCTGCGGAATGGGAACCGTCCGCACGCCTTTGGCGGTCTTCGGTTTGGTCAGCCAGATCGCCCCATCCAGATGCTCGGCTTCCATCCAATCCGGGATCGTGGCGCCGGCTGGTATCGGCTTGGCCTGCTGGCACACGTTGATGACGGGAATCCCATGATGCAGTTCCAGCTGGTAGGGCATCAGGCCATACCTCTCCCCCGGCCGCATGCCCGTGGTGAAGGCGAGTTCGAACATGAGTGCCCACTTCTCACGCTCGTCCGGGCTGTCGAACACGGCGACCGCCGGATCGGGCTCGGCGAGCGCGGCCTCGATGACCTTCGCTGGGTCGGCGACGTCGAGGATGGGGCGTTCGTACCGGTCCTCCGGCATTCGTCCGACGTTTTCCATCGGGTCGTCGGCGATGAGTCCGTCCCGTTTCGCGGTTCGGAGCATGGCGCCGAGGACTGCGAGATAGGTGTTGACGGTCTTGCTTTTGCGTGTGCGGCGCAGTCTCCTGCACATTCCGTTGATGTCGTTGGCGGTGAGCCGGTTGAGGCGTATGTCGCCGATGATCGCGTTCATGGTGCGCATCCAGCTGGATTCGTTGCGCCATGTGGTGGGATTGATGGCCGCGCGGTGCTCCTCCATCCACCGTTCGAAGTAGTCAGCGGTCTTGGGGCCGTCCTTGCTGGGGAGTCTTCCGTCCCGTTCCCATTCGGCGATCTTCGCCTGGAAGCGGGCGCGCGCCTCGCTTTTCACCATGCCGGTGGCTTCGATCGGCGGGCGTCTGCGTCCGGTCGTCGGGTCGGTTCCCATGTCCTTGCGGAAGTGCCATCGTCCTTTGGAGTCCTGGAACACGCTTCCGGATCCTCCGGTCCTTCTGTTTTTCGTCTTGCCCGCCATGACTGTCCTCCCGTGTCAGGGAGTCCACTCTAAATCACACTCTAAGTGGGCGTAAAACGACGTTTCCAGCCGGAAAACTAGTATCAGCGTTACGCCTGTACGACACCATGAAAACCATTCCGCCGTCTACGTTTCCGCAGTATTCCAACGGTTCAGCGCCACTCCTGCGCAAGGTGGCGCGTATCAACGGTGGTTATAACACAAGCCGGCTGTCACCGTTCGCGAGAGAGACCGGCCGGCAAAAAGGTGTCATCCCTAGTCGAAGTCCTTGGGACTGAGCACGGCGAGCAGCTCGGCGTCGTGTACCTGCCAGCGGCTGAACGGCTGATCGGAGCCGAACACCACCACGGAGGCGGTGGACATGCCCAGGTTGAGCAGATCCAGCTTGACCATGTCCGAATCCGAGGAGGCGAGCCACTGGCAGCTCACCGAAACGGTCGGCTCATGGCCGAGGACCATCAGGACCCGGGTCTTGTCCTTGGCGTTGGCGAGCTCGTCGAACACGGCCTGCATGCCGCCGTCGTACAGGGTCTGGCGGTATTCGACCTTGGGATGGTCGCCGAACACCTTGAGCATTCTCTCCAGCGTCTGCCGGGCGCGGACCGCGCCGGAGCACGCGACGCGGTCGGGCAGCAGTTTCATGCCGACGAGCCCCTTGGCGACGATCTTCGCCTGCTTCTCGCCCTTGTCGGTTATCTCGCGGTCATGGTCGCCCTTGTCGTTGAACGGTTCCGCCTTCGCGTGCCGCATGACCAGCAGCACGTGGGAATAGTTCTTCGCCTTTTTCTCGACCTTGCTGAGATTCACGCCCATTCTTCAGGACCTTTCCGTACGACGTCACTGCCTCCATTGTGGCAGACGAGGGGCGCTCGACTTCCCGTCATCACCAAATCATTGCCTGCCGTTAAGATTCGCCGCGCCTGATTGGGCTGTCAGATCGCCGTCGCCTCGCCTTGCTTGCAGGCCTGGTCGTCCTGCGACAGTCGGGACGTCTGCAGGTCGAGGTCGCGCAGCACCTTGCGCAGCTTGTGGTCCGAAATGTCGCGCAGCTCCAGATCGTCCAGCTGGGCCTCGCGCTGTTCGGGGGTGAGCGAATCGATGTCAGTGGTCGTATCCTTGGTGGCGCGGTCGCGTTTGCGCAGGGCCGCGAACCCCTCCGCCATCGCGCGGGAGACCACAAGGAAGCCGGTGTGGCCGATCATCGCATGGTCCGGCCGCACGGCGAGCCCCTGCGCCTTCCACGTGCGTTCCAGCGTCTCCTGGATGGCGGGATCGGTCCAATGGCCGGCTTCGCGCAGAGCCTCGACGAGTCGGCTCATTTGCGTGGTGGTGGTGATGTAGGCGATGAGGACGCCGCCGGGCGCGATGACCCGGTACGCCTGTTCGAGCCTGTTCCACGGGTCGAGCATGTCGAGCACGATGCGGTCGAAGGAGTGCTCCGGCAGGCCGGCCGCGACCGAGTCGAAGTCGCCGGTCTTGAGGTCCCACCACTGCGGGCGTTCGCCGTAATACAGCGTGGCGTTCGCGTCGGCCACACGGGCGAATTCGGGTCGCAGCTCGATGGTGGTCAGGCGGCCGGACTCCCCCACCGCATCCAGCAGGTTGACGCTCATCGCGCCCGATCCGGCACCAGATTCGAGCACGTTGAGGCCGCTTCGGATGTCGCCGAGCTGGATGACCTGCGCGATGTCCTTCGGGTACATGATCTGGGCGCCGCGCGGCATGGAGAGCACGTAGTCGGCGAGACGGGGGCGCATGACCGCATACTGCCAGCCGCCGATCGCACGGGTCGCCTTCCACGGCTTGTTCCGGTCGCGTTCGGGATGGTCCGCATTGACCTGAGCCTCGCGCTTGGCGGTGACGGTGGTGACGACCACGCCCTCGGTGCGGCCTATCACGTCGTCGTGCAGAATGATCCCGTGCTCGGTCTGGGTGACGCCACCGGCGGTCAGCTGGTCGGTGATCTTCTTGCCCTTGCGGTCGGTGAATTGGATCTTTTCGCCTGCGACGATCGGCCCGCGTCTCGGGTTCATGGCATCTCCTTGGGGTGAGTTTCTGAGCTGTACACAGTTTAGCGTACCCGCGCGCTGCGTTCCGGATGTAGCAGCGAATCGTTCTCAATAAGAAAAGTGCGGGGGTTCCGAACATTTCCGCACAATCGAACATTTCAGAGACCGGCAAAATACCGGGCTTATGAAGTAATCCGTGTTCGTTTCCTCACATAACGGACTCGCACCTTTCTTATTGAGAACCATTCGCTGTAACATTGCCTCATGCCGAATATCACGCCGTCAGAAGACCGAACCGTCGAAACCGTCCACGTACCGAATAATCCCACGCTCACCGGCCTGGCCCGGCTCACCCGCAACGTGGCGTATCGCACCGGGGCCGATGATCTGGTGATGGACATCATCGCGCCGCAATCCACCGGCGACGATGATGACCGCCGCTACCCCACCGTGGTGTTCGTGCAGGGCAGCGCGTGGACCACACCGGACCGTGATTACGAGATCCCGCAGCTATCCGAACTGGCGCGAGAGGGATTCGTGGTGGCGACGGTGAACCATCGCAACGCCTCGCGTGACGCCAGTGCCGTGTTCCCTGCCTATCTGAAGGATGTCAAGGCGGCGATCCGGTACTTGCGGGCGAACGCGCGGCAGTGGCACGTCGACCCTGAGCGGCTGGGCATCTGGGGCACGTCGTCCGGCGGCAACACGTCTCTGCTGGTGGGGCTCACTGCCGACGACCCGCGGTATGAAGACGGCAGTTATGCCACCGAAAGCGACGCGGTGAGCTTCGTGGTCAGCTGCTTCCCGCCCACCGACATGATGGAGGCGATCGACGCGTTCGGCAACGAAGACGACCCGTTCCGGCTGTACTATTTCGGCCCGTTCGCCGCAGTGGTCGGGGCGACCCATGAAACCGGATTGAGCGACGACGTGCGCCGCCGGGCGGCCGACATGAGCCCGTACCTGCAGGTGCGTGACGGGGTGACCTATCCGCCGACGATGCTGCTGCACGGCACCGCCGACACCGTGGTCCCCTACCGGCAGTCGGTCAAGATGCACAAGAGGCTTGTCGAACACGGCGTGGACTCGCGGCTGGTGCTGGTCGACGGCGCAGAACACGAGCACGACTTCTGGAGCCCGCAGGTGTTCGATATGATCTTCGATTTCATTCGGGAGCGGTGCTGAGATAATCAGACCGTATTGGGTCGGGGATAACTTGTATTCGATTCCCGGAAAAGCTTCTAACAAATGCCGTGTGAGCACACGCACGGCAGTGACACATCAGGCACTATGGTGGCGGGTATGACTTCGGTTCGTGCTGTCGAGCAGACGCGGATAGGGATTGCCGCGCCGCTCGTTTCCAATATCGGCTGGGGCGTGCTGCCGCTGTACTGGCACGCGCTGTCCGGCATGAATGCCATCAGCGTGCTGGCGTATCGGCTGATCGCCACGCTGGTGGTCATGTGATTGCGCTGCTGATGGCGTTCCGCCGCTATCGTGCATATCATCGCGCGATCGCCGCGCTTTGACACGCACAGCGGAGCAAAAGGCTGTTCGCGCTGGAACTCGCCGCCACCACGGCTATCAGCGTGAATTGGTTGCTGTACATATATCTGGTGGTCAACGGCCAGGCGCTGCAGACCTCAATCGCGTACCTGACTACGCCTCTGCTCAACGTGGCGCTGGGCGTGGGCATGTTCACTGCGCAGTCACCGACGTTCCCGTGGATGGCAATCGTGCTCGCCGCCAGTTTCTCCGTCTACGGTCTGCTCAAACGCTACGTGCCGTTGGACGCCATTGCACAGGCCGAGAACGACAAGGACATGCGGCAATGGGAACCACTGAACAGCATGCTGTTGATTTCCAGCACGCTCGCTTTCGCTCGATATGATGACAAACGCATGTGGGCCTATGACGTGATCGAGAATGCGATGACGCGCAATCTGGGATACTCGTTCAGCGAAGAATACGACGAAAGTGCCGAGGATAACGAGGATACGAACGAAGTCGGTGGACAGCCCGGCCCGCGTCTGAACTACGGCCCGACCTACTACGCCGCCTTCGTGCACGATCCGGAAGGCAACAACATCGAGGCCATGCTCGTCTGAGCGCTGCCAGCTAAGCAATAACGGAAAAGACAGATCCCGCCATGCGCAATGTTCGCATGACGGGATCTGTCATATTCCCAGAGAATCAAACATCTCAGCAGCCGTATGGAAACGCGGGCCGTTCTCCGCTGAATATTCATGGATTTCCCGCAAGGCAGAAAACGTATCAGTAGGAACGGCGCTCTGTTGAGGAAGGTCTAATGAAAGTCAGAACTCGTACGTGTCTGGATTGGAACACATGTGATTTCCCCCTTTAGCCCCGGTTACTTGAACAGGTCGAACAGACTGAACGTGGTCTTCTTGTAGATGGTGTTGTACAGCTTGCGCTTGGGGTGCAGCCAGCCCATGCCCTTCTTGCCGTAACCGGGAATCAGCGCACGCTTGACCGCACAGGTGGCACGCCCCTTCGTGCGCGCGGACAGGCTCTTCTTCCAGCTGGGTTTCCTCATTCCGTATTTCATGGCGGCCTCTTCTCGAACGGTTATGCTCATTCTATACAGTGCTGAACACGTAGCAGATCGAGCAATCAGACAAGCAAATCGTATACGCTGCGCATGGCGAGCAACCCGTCCGTCATCCATTGGTAGGCTTCCGTCATACCGCCGGAGAAATCCACATCATGCCGTACCAAAAGGTGGCGGTTCTTCTTGTCGGCTTCCGGCTCGTCCCAAGTCGCCTCGCCCAAAGCAGACAGCATCCGTTCAACGGAATCCTTCATGCCGTAAAGTTTCGTGTACTGGAACGTGTCGATGAAATACAGGTCGACCGTAATGTAGCCGTCTCGAATATTCAACGCTCCATCCGGGTGGCAGAACCCCGAGCCTACGCCGAAGCTGATCCATGTGTCGCTGTTCGTCTTGCGACCGGATGGGTCGCCGTATACAGCAACATAGTCGGGCCGCGTTGCAGCATATCTATACAGGCCATTCCAGAAGCTGCGCCGCAGTGAGATATTGTTGCTGACTTGCCGCAGTTCGTCCAAGGTTCTGCCGTCCGCGACTTTCCACACTGTCCAACCGTTGATCTGCTTGTTCTCGCCGGTTTCGAGCATTCTGGCGCGGCGGAACGCGCCGGATGGGCTATCGAATATCTCGCCGTTGGACAGGCGAATGCGATGGTCTTCGGTTACGGTTGCCGTGGCGGTTACGCCGGCATACCGACTTTCCAACATGTCACCGGCTGTAAGGATCCCTCTCTTGCATAAGTCGGCGAAATCGACGGCATTCTGTTCGCGCTCTCCTTGGCTCAAGTTCCTGCTGCGCAGAGTCTGCATAGCCTGTTCCCCCGCTGTGGGGCTTGTCCACACCTGCAATGCAAGATCGGCAAGTCGCGCGCCGCGCCGCGCGATCGCCTGTTCATCCCATTGCGTGGCGTCGTGCAGTTCAGCGGAAATGGACAGGTATTCGCTACTATACCCGCCGATCGCACGGTTCTTCTTCTGTTCGAATGTTCCGTCGGAAAGTTCCGAGTTGTATGCGGTCAATGTCAGATTGCCCAGACTGTTCACCAGCAGCGGGAATCGGCCGGGGTCGGAGAGCATATCGCGCCATTCGGCATGCGCCATGGCGTTCTGTGGCATGATGTGTTCGACGGTGTATTCGTCGAAGGACCGCGGGTCCTTGGGATGGTTGTGGTTTTCCAATCCGGCGAGCAGATATTTGCAGCGCGAGGCCGGGCGGTACAGATTCTCACCGAGCAGTGCCTGCCTGAATTCCTTATCCGTGGGCATGCGCGTGGCTTTGGCGGTTTCGGTGAGGAGCAGCGCGGCGAAGGTTTCGGCCGGATCGTCTTCCGCTGATTCGAGCTTGGCGATCAACGACGGGACGAGCTTGTTCAGTCCGTTGCTGGATACCGAGCAGATCATTCGGCGGAACAGATACGATTCGAGATCCGCGAGCATGCGCAGCAGCCCGTCCCGGGTTATGCGTTCATGCTTCCATGCCGCGAACATGTACAGGAGCAGCGGATCCGTAACAGTGCTGTCCAAGGTTTGGATCGAGGCGAGACGGCGGTCCACGTTCGCGTCGCCGCTGCCGGCAGACGCGATGCCTTTGATGGCGGCATAATACCCGGCATATTCCAGCATGTTCTCCAGAAGCCCGCGTGTGCGTTCCATGCGCGGCAGGGAGCTGTCGGCTGCGAAACGTTTGAATTCCGAGTACATGTATCGGTTCTTGGACACGGGCCTCTTCAACGTGACGACCATCCAGTCATGCAGGAACGCGTCGAATGAGAGACTGCCGAGCACACGCTCCATGGGCAGCCAGTAGTCGGCGTACAGGGCGTTCTGCTCGGCTATGGGGCATCCCATGAGCATGTAGTTGCGTACCAGGTCGGAAGTCTCCAGATCAAGCCCGGTGGAATTCATCGACTCGAATACCAGTTGCGGTTCGTCGCGTCCCTGGTCCAGGGTGACGGACACGACTTCAAGGCGTTGCAGTCCGTTCCACACCGTGTTCACGTCATCGATTGCGGCGACCAGGGAACGGAACAGATCGAGGTTCGCTTCCAGCCGGGACGTTGTTCCGGCCTGGTTCCCATGATTCGGCCGGTCAAGGGCAAGCACATGGTCGCACATGCCGCGCAGCACGTCCCGGTCGTCGCCGGAAAGCGTCAGCTTGCAGCGGCCTTCGCCAGTCGCATACTTGTCGACAAGATAACCGCGGTCGATGATCATGTCTGTGGAGAAGCGCAGGTTCTCCGGGTGTTCGTGGGCGTATTCTGCCAAGGCGATGAGCAGCAGGGTCACCGAGGTGAGCCGCTGCTGACCGTCGATGAGCAGACAACGGCTGACGCCGTCCGGGCTGATGCCGCCCTCCTGCATCCATACGACCGACCCGGTGAAATGCGTTCGATCCGGGCGTCTGCCGGCGGCTATGATGTCGGCCCACAATTGACGGCACTGCGCCTCGCCCCATGAGTATCTGCGCTGATACACCGGCACGACGAACCGAAGCGAACCGGTCAATAAGTCCAACAGGATTTTTTTGCCAGCGTCCATGGTGATTTCACTTCCTATCGCCTTTGAATAGCAGTTCAATTATTGTGCAGATAATAATTCTGTTACTTTCAATCAGCCTACCTCAGATGTTCTTTGTGCGTCTTTCTTCAAGACAATCACACCATGTTCACAACCAATACATTTATAACGAATTCCCGTACAACCCTGCGAATCGAAAATATAGAAATCTGCATCCATGCAATCTGAAAGATTGATTATCTCCGGCACAAAAACACTTAAATTACTCTCATCTTTGAGTAAGACTCGACTGATTTTATTGGTTATGCATACAATTTTTTGATCAAATTTTTCATCAGAGATAAAATAAATATTCCTCTCCTCGCCATTACTAATGGTGTTTTCCAAATAATTATCTAAAGATTGTCTATATTCTGGAATACGCACACCATCTTTAAAAGATGCCCATCTATTTGAGACGTTGCAATATTTCAGCAACATCTCTCGCGCTTTCTTAGAAGATTCTTTCTGAATATATTCACACAGTACTCTTTTCCAATTGTCATTTTCTTCCGATGAAAGAAAACCCAAATAATCTTCAAAGAGTTCTCTGACCTCTCTTTCATCTGTACATCTTCTTTTTATATAGTCCTTCTTATTTAGAATAAATTGAACAGCCCTTAAGCTGTAACGAGAAAGAAGATCCAACGTATCAGCTGTATTTTTAAACTTCTCCCCTTGTTTGTAATTATCAAATTCGTTAATTTTATATGTAATCAATAAAGTATGCTCACATAATTTAAAGTCCTCAATAGCCAGCCAATTAGAATAACTTTCATCAAGATAGGGATTAAAGAAAGCGTTCTTTGTAGGATTAAATGATCCTTTTTTTGAATTGCATGTAGGACAACATGGAATCAAATTGAACGGAGTAGTACTCAACGATGCATATATCGTTTTAGGTAAGAAATGATCAAATGTTCTAGAAGGCTCAATTCCACAATAAGGACAAAGCAGTCTTTCTGGATCAAATTTATAATATTTCAAAAGTTGTTTTCTGTCATAGAGGAACTCCCAATTATTTTTATCTTCTGTAGCTCTTGCCTCCTCAACATAATCTTCCCATCCTAAATCAAGCAATCGAGCATTCTCTTTGAAGGCACTACGAATTGCAATAAGTTTCTTTTCATAATCTTTTACATTTTCCGTTGTCTTCTTATTCTTTAATATAGTAAATAAAATAGAATAGACGTCTTTTAAATACTGAGAAATACTTTCTTTATCCTTACGCTTTCGGCAAGGTACATCAGGGAAAATATTGCTAAACATATCCTTAATGTTTTTCATTGCTGCCCTTTCGGCCATGCTTCACCTACGATGTATGGAAGCAATGCTCTCGCTTCCATACCAAGCTTTTCTCCAAATTCATCCATGCAATAGCTTGAAAGACTCTCCTTAGAAAAAGGCTTATTATATTTTTTCTCGACCTTTTCTTTTGGAATTTTCTTAACTGTGTCTTTCAAAAAACTGAAGTAGCCACTTTTGTCTGCATTCACACCGAATACTTCATTAAGCAATACGCCAAGATTTTCTCCAAATGTTTCAATATTAGGATGAGAGACGTAGCGAAGTCCATCTCTTGATCGAAGTACGTACACGCATTTTCGTGGAATCTCACGTAAAACGACAGGAGAATGAGTTGCAAAAATTGCCATTGCACCCGTTCTTTCATTGCTTAAGAAAGAGCGAATCTCGTTTATATAAGCACTTAAAAGCGGAGCGTGCAAATAATTTTCCGGTTCATCAATAATGAGCAACGATCTAGACGTATTGAATTTATAAATCATAAAAGCAAATACAAATAGGACTTCTTTTTGACCAGCACTGCATTGATCTACATTAGATTCATCTGCAATCCATTTACGAAATTCGTTAGAATTATTTTCCTCAAGATAAAAATCAATTTTCGAAATGAAATCCAACCCATAGAATTTTACATTCTGCGCAATTCTTCTCAAACTATTCATTAGTTTTTCTGAAAGTCTATTAGACCTAGAAATGTCGACTAAAAGTTTTTTTAAAGCGTCAGAAGAAAAGATATCCATGGATCCCGCCTGATTCACATCGGCATCTAACCTATTAGTCGAGATATAAATGATATGATTCACGTCTTCATTGATTCCAGAATACTTTTCCGCAATTCCTTTAAGGAAAGTCGTTTTCCCAACACCATTTTCTCCAATTAACACATGAATGTTTTCAGGAGGAAAAACTTTTGAATCTGCTTCAAAAACAATTCTCCGTATTAGATACTCATTTTCTTCTCTATTTTCAGCTTCACTATTGAACACATACTCTAGATGGAATAGCCCCACCTCAGCAAGTCCTTTGTCGACAATATCTCGCACTGTGGAAATATATTTCTCTGCTCCTTCTTTATCAGACTCATATTTTCTCATTAACGAAACTTGATAAAATCCAGAAGAACTTACATAATCTATTTTCTTACTTAAAAATAGATCATTCAAAGATATAAGTACATCATGCAACTTATTTTTATTTATATTTATATAATATTTATCGTCAATACCTAAGGAACAAAAATTTTCCTCTAGGCGACTAAAACTATTTTCAAGCAAATCTCTTGTAATTTTTTCAGATTTATGAGCGATTTTTACTGGACCAATCTCATGAAATTTGTTATCTTCATCTGTCCAATAAAGCTCAAATAACGTCTCATATCCATAATCATTCCACCCATCCGATTCCAGATAAAAGACCCTTTTCCCCTTCTTACGCTCTGCCGATTCCTTAAGGGCAAGCTCTTTTTTCGTATAAAACATAGAGACATTACTAGCCATTTCGTTATTCCTTTCATCCAACCTGTGCCGAGACACCAGTCAGCAGCACACTTTTTTTGGCACGCGTCATAGCCACATAGATGAGGCTTCGTTCTTCCTTGTAAATCTCATTCAATGCGACTGAATCGGAGCCAGCGGCCTGCAATGCGGGCTTCGGCGGGCATACCCCATCGTTCACGTCGACTATCACCACATAGTCGAATTCCAGACCTTTGACTCGATGCATGGTGGCGACGCGGATTCCTTGCCTCTGCCTGTTCTCTGCATCCCTACCAAGCCGGTACACGCCATACGGCAAGCCGTCATCAAGCGTCTTATACCACTGGTCGATGCAGTAGCGACTTCTTGCCACCACACACACATTACGCGAATCCACACGCCCGCCGTCGGACTCATCGCTGGCCGCGTCTTCCGCCGTGCCGCACAATCCATAAATCCATTCCCTAACGGCATCCATCTCATCTGACTGGGAAGCAAACCGTCGCGTTTCCGGAACAGGACCGTTCATCAGTGACCGGCTATCGCCAGTCGAGCTCTCCCCTCCGTCCAGGTCATCGAACGTCGTGGCCGGCGAAGCATCTCCGATACCACGAACATCCGCAAACACCGAATCCGCGACATCGGCACCGGAACTACGGAAAATGGAGTCGGCGGCGCTACGAATCTGTTCGGTGGTGCGATAGTTGATCCGTAATTTGCGGGCACGCCCCTGGATACGGATGCCGCATTTCGATAGCACCGCGGTATGCCCGTAGATGCGTTGCTGTGCATCGCCGACAATGAAGATGTCGTTATCACCCTCGTCCACCAGAGCGCGAATCACACGATATGCCGGCGCGGAGAAGTCCTGTCCCTCATCAACCACCACATGCGCGTATTTCCTCGGCGCATCGCCCTGCGTGAGCAGAGACACGGCATTCTGCATGGCCGTGTCCACATCGTACGCGTCGTTCGACTGCATGATGCGCCGATATGTTTCCACAACCTGCCATACGGCAAGTTTCTGGGCTCGATTCAATCTCGTGCCACGCCCCTTGCGCAGCACGCGCATGTAGTCAGCCGCGTTCCGTACCTGTTGTGGCACAATCACCTGGCTGAGCTCGCTTTTGAAGAAGGAGACCGTGAGTTTCGGATCGTTCACGCCGATGGAGGCGATGGCCTTGCGCCACGCGTCGTCAAGATCGTTACCGTGATCGAAACTGCCGTCATACCAGATTTCGCCGGAATAACCATGGCTCGTCAGTAGGTCTTTCACGAGTTTGTCGAGATTGACCACGTCGATGGCATTGAATTCGTCCGCCGTGCAGATGAGTTTCAGGTTCGAAGCAATATCGGTGGCAAGATTACGCGAGTATGTGGTGAACAGCACTTTCTGATGACTGCCGTTTCTCAGCAATCTCGCGGCGAGACGCTTCGCGCGATGCATGGCCACCACGGTCTTCCCTGTGCCGGCGCCACCGAGCAGACGGAACGGACCATGGTAGTCGTGTTCCACATAAAGCCGTTGCGACGGATGCAGGAACACGCGCCACTGCTCCAATGGTGCGTCCAGAATACGCTTGAGATCCGCCTCTCCCTGCACGACCACGAAAGACTGCTGCGAGGCGTAGCTTGACAAGGCGGCACGGAAATCCTCCGGATCGACCTCTTCACCAGAGTCGATGGACGAAGTGGGCAGCTGCTGTTCCAATCCCAGCCTGTCGCTGATCTTGCCTTCGGTCTCATCGAACAAGCCGAAGACCTCAGATTTGGAAAGCCCTTCGGCAACAAGGGTGAGGTACGTGAAAACATCCTTCGGGAGCATTGACCCCCACCGGTCGAATTCCTGCCAGGTCTTTCTCGTGCACATGACCGGCACGTACATATCCGGCACACCGAACCGACGCATATCATTGTCCGTCAATGCCCGGTAAGTGTCGGGAAGCGGACCGGTATGAGGTTCGGGAGCTTGCCGTGGTGCCTGCGGCGTCTTGGCCGCCACGGCTGAAGTTGCACTAGCTGAAGCTGTTCCGTGATTCGTGCCGTCATGGTCTTCCATGGGAGGAGAAACGGATTCCGGTATAGTGGAATTCGGTTGGGGCACGTTTGCGGCAACGCTCTCCCGCCCAACTTCGCTCTGGGAATCTTCACGCATTGCCGTGTCGATTTCCTCTTGAGAAACCATATCGTACAGCTGGATGGCCCTCGTGTTCGGGTTGACGTCGAGTTTCTTTGTTTCCGCCCATTTGTAGGCGTCATCGTGGTCGCCAACGTACAGCAGGACGTACACATTGCTGCTTTTCTGGAAAGCGATGATGGCGCGATACCGTTGGTCGATGCGCGCGGAATACAGTTTTTCGTCCGCCGCATTGGCGATTCGTTCCAGATTGATTCCTGATGATCGGGGATTCGTCTGGAATTTTGTCAGAAACGTCGTGGCATGTTTCTGCGCTTTCTTTGGCAAATCGAACAAGCTGCCCATAAGATCACGGCCAAGCGCGACCACGGGTTTGTTCATCGTACGTATATCTGCCATCAGCGTTCCTCACCTTCCGTCAGCGGAGCGAACACCTTGTCAAGGTCATCGTTGTTTTCTGTAATGATAGTCCAACCGCGCTTGACGAATTCGTCGACGTTCTCTCGGTCGGATTGCAAGTCGTAGGACGGGAAAAACACGATCTTCCCATCCTCCCATGCGAGCTCCGCCTGCGCAATGATTTCCTCGTTCTCGTCCAGCAGCTCATATCCGAGTACATCCGGTGCCGGTATGTCAGACTCGATAAACCGTTTGACGGCTTCCTTGGTCTCATCCGCACAATACACATAGGTCGGATCCGCCAGGACATCGTTCCACGCGGAATCATTGTTTTCCTGCACGTCAGGGATATTCCGCAAACCGTTGCGAAGCGGCTTGTACATGGACGTGTCACGCAGCGCGGCATCGCCGATGGCATGGAAGTACTCCGAGAATTGCATTACGTTCGCAAAATGCCAGAAGGCCGCCCATTGCGTTTTGAATGCTTCCGCCTCGTTCTCGTCCAGAGCGTTCAACGGATTGTAATCATCGTTCTTCGCCTTCGCGGCATCGCGTTGAACGTCCGAGAACATCATACCGACGTGAGGTTCGGTGGTCCGCATATCCTCTCCGATACGCAGACCGGATTGGAGTTTCAGTCTTGTACAGTTCGAAGGACTCCAGGACGAGCAGATCATGAATGCCGATTCGTTCTCGCCGTGCAGTGCCTCGATCCGATGCAGCGTATCCACGGCCTGAGGTTCGACGTTCTTGCTCCGCGGATTCAGGGCATAGCTCATCGCCAGCGCTTGGATGGCGAATATCCGTTCGGCATCCGGTTCCGCAAGATAATATTCCAGCATGGCCATTGCCGGAACTTCGCCGGGGTCGAATTCGTCTGCCCTGCCACTGATTGCGCTCTTGTAAGCCGCTGGCGACGGCATGGTCTTGGTGGTTAGCATCGTATCGACGAGCTGCGCCACATCCTTGCCCTGCACATACCCGATCACATCGTCATAATCCAAGGACCATACACGGTAGCCTGCCCGACGAAGCGCTTCCCTCTTCAGGGAATCCTGGGCGACAATGCCTGCATGATACTGCAGGCCGTCGGTGAAGATGGCAACCGGCTTTCTTCCGTCATGTTCGACCACATCGCCGGATTCGTCGATATTGCTGACCGTCAGCACGAAATCGGGCTTGCAAGGAATCGAGACTCCATCGGCCGGCCCCAGCGAGACTTGCGGTTCGACGCTCCATACGCTTCCGTTCACAGTGACGGAATATCCGGGTTTGCTATTGATGAATTCATCCTTGACGATGGCACGGCGTCCCTTGGCATCGTCGGATTCCGCGAAGGGATGGGCGTGCATACACCGGAGAGCTTCGACGAACTGCTGTTCGAGTCCGCTGTCGAACAGTTTATTCGTAGCGATTTTTGAAACGGTCTTCACACGGCTGCGTTTGTTGGCCGGGTCAAGGATGCCCGTAAGTATCGTCAACGCGGTCTTACGGGAAATGAGCTTCAGATTCTGGCTTTGTCTATATGCGTACAAACATCTGTAACATCCGTCACCGCCATTCTTTGCACATTCGCAATGCTCCATGGTCTCTTTTGCCTTGGCAAGCACCTCGAACATCGTGTCTGGGTCGGACAGTTGCTTAAGATAGCCGGTTCCTCCGGGTACTGTGTCGTATAGCGCAAGATAGGTTTTGCGCAGTCCGGGATTGTCCGGCAACGGCTCGTTCATGAGCGTCGCCTGCAGATGGTCCACATTGCCGAAGCGTTCACGCAGGCCGAGCATCACTGCGGCGGTCAGCGACTCCGCGGCACCGTCCGCACCTTGGACGTCGGCAAGTCCCGGCACAAGCATGCGCAGCACTTCCGATTTGACCTCACGGTACAGGAACAGGCACGTGCCGTTCCGCTCCGATTGCTCCAACTGCTGTTCCTGCGCCTTCTTGCGTTCCGGGCAGAAGTAGGCGTGCCTCGATCCATGTTCGCCGAGCAATGCACCACATTTCAGACACACGTTGAAACCGTTGCGTATCTCTTTACTGCCGGCGATTTCCACCGAAGCTCCCTTGTCGGAGACCTGCCCGAAGTTGATTTCCCGGATCGTCCCCTGCGGCGTGTAGTCGAATCCGAAATTCGTGGTTCCCTTGAACTGCCATCCCGTTTGGATGTCTGCCGGATCTATGTCCACCATCGTGTCCTTCAGGAACTGGGTCTTGGGCCTACTGTCGGAAGTATCCTCGACCAGACTCTCGCTATAGGTCTCATCGGATATGACAGTGTCGATGCGTAGCATCGGTCTTTTCTGGCCGCTATCGGCCCATTGCATTGACCCGCAGGAGGGGCAGCTGGCAAGGTTCTCAGTGCTGGAAGCAGGCTCCGCATGCGAACAGTTCGGGCATAGGCGCCACATTGCCAGCTCGTCGTCGGTGCCGCCTTTCGAACATAGCACGCGGCTGATTTTGTATTTGCGTCCGCCCGCGAAGAACGTGTTTCCCGGCGCCAGTTCCGTGATGGCCGTGGCCGCCGGGCGCACGAAATCACGCGTGGCCTTCCCCCTGCGTTTCGTCTTGTCCTGCGCGGCAGGCTCGATTCCGTGTGCCGCATCGGACGGTTCCTTGTCCTCTTTGAGGATGGTGTGGAGGGTCACACCGGTTTCCGGGAACGCATAATTGGGCAGGATGCCTTCGTCGGAAAGGTAGTTGAACGTGTTGGTGTTGAGAATGCTTGTGACGATGCGGCCAAGATTGTGAATCTCATCTTCGCATTCGCGCTGCTGCTCTTCGAACGATGAGTCGGAGGGCTTCTTCTTGAGCTCGTCGAGCAGCTGCCTCGCGTCGTTCTTCTGCGATTCAAGCGTTCTGACGGTATCGTTGGTTTTTTGGAACACATCGTAGACGCGCCTGGCCATGGTGCTGCCGTCTTTCGTACCGCGCACGAATCCGTCGAGTTGCGTCCGAAGTTCCTTGGAGAACGAGAACATTCGTCCGAATCCATCGAGCAACTCACCGGAATGTTGGCCTGTCCAATTCAGGAAGTTCACCGGGAATCCGCTGGAACCGCTGCCGTTGACATTATCCAGGCAGTTTTTCAATTTGTCGGGCACTACATCGGCCGGATCATTGCCGGCGTCCAGCATGGCATGCACCCAACGATCCAATGCATAAGCGGTGAGCTGGCGTTCCAGCACCGCTGTCGCATCAAGGAAGATGTGCGGCGGATTCACCGCGCCTCCAAGCATGTCCTCTGGCCGCTGGTAGAAATACGTATCGTGTTCCTTGGTGTTGGCCACTGCCAAGATCAGGGAGTTGCCGTCGCGTCGCCCTGCGCGGCCGGCACGCTGGATGTACTGAGCCTGGGTAGGAGGAATCGACGAGAGAATCACCGTGGAGAGGTCTCCGATATCGATGCCCATCTCCAAAGTCGGCGTGCAGGCGAGCACGTTCACGTCACCGGGCTTGCGGTCCTTGCGTTTGAATTCCTCTTCGACCTTGGCTCGGTCATCGCCGTTAAGCAGTCCCGTGTGCTCGGCAGCGTGGATGCGCTCAGACGGCTCCCCGCGGTATAGCTTGCCGTAGTAGCGCAATTCCAGAGCCTCGGCTTCGGGAGTGCCGGCGACCAATCTTCCCGGGCATTTGCGGATACGGCAACGCGCTCCGTTCCACGCGTCAAGGTTCTGTGTGGCGCACGAATAGCTCCGTCCACACGTGCCGCAGATCAGTTGCGTTACCTTGCCGCTGACCGTGCAGCTGGACTCGTTGAGCCCGTACACGGTGCGCTCCATTTTCATGCTTGGATAACGTTGCTGCGTGATGAATCCTACTGCTATGCACTCTTCGAGCACGATTCCCAACAGTTCATGATGAATATCACCTTCAAGGGCACCGTCGGTGAGGTATCGGTCGACGATCCGACGGTATGACGGCGAATTCAGGGTATTGAAAACGCCTTTGCGCACTGGCTCCTTGTCCGACAGGAAGTAGGGCATGCCATCCGCGTACATGCCGGGCATCCATTTGATGTTCTTGTTGGAAAGCAGGAACTTGTTGCCGTCGTTCTGCAGGAACTGGTCATAGGTCACGTCGAAGAACGCGCCTTTCATGCGCAACTGGTCGAGGAACGCCATGATCAGTCGGAGCCAGTCGGCCTCCCTAATGGAATCCTCATGCAACCCGATCTCGTTATGGCAACGTTCCGCAACGGCCTGCGCCACACGTTCCAGGAGCATCTGGTCGAATGCTATTGCGGCACAGCCTGATTTCTCCAACGTGCGTCCGGTATGAGAGCGCATGCCGAATTCCAGCAGCGATTCCAATCGGAGCCTGCGCCCGATCCAATCGAGCAGCTGACGCCGGCCGGGGCCGGCAGGATTGCCCTGCAATACGGCTTCATATTCGCGCATCCATGTCATGTTCGGCGCAATGAACCGCACGATGTATTCGTTGTCGTCCGGATAGCGGCGATGGTAGTAGTCGTTCTGGCTGTTGAGATATTCGGCGAGGGAAACGCCGTCCTTGTGTTCCTCGCGCATGTAGTCCATGGCGGAGTTGCGCAGGGCGAACCGCCAGGTACGTGAGTTGAACACGCTGGCTCGATAGGAGGCGTCCTGCACGCTGTCCGAAAACACGATGGCCTTGCTATCGTCGTTGAAGGAGTCTCCGGAAAGTTGGGTGAGCATCACACTGACCTGCGTGGTGGTTCTCACACCGACCATGGCGATGTCCTGTTCGCTGCCGCAGAACGGGCACTGATAGTGTTTGCGGTTGCCGGATACGAGTTCCATGCCCCTGGCGATCATGGGGATGCGCTGCTCTCCACAGGCCGGGCATTCACGTTCCGTGGATTCAAAACGTCCCACGGCCTGTTCCTTCATGCACTCGTTGCAGAACCAGACCATGGCTCCGTTGTCGGCATGCGGGTCAAGAACATAATCCATGGTGCAGGGTTGCAAGGTCACCAACGCATTGTCGGCATGGTAGGCGAAATACTCGTTGTAGAACGTTCGTGGGTCACCCATGCTGATGCCGCCGTCCTTGCCGGCGAGCCCGATCCATGCAGTCCCTCCGCAATCACGGCAGTTAATCACCGGCATGCGGGTCTTGAGGTCGTCTTTGGACAGTTCGACGACCGGACGGTAGTCGATGCTCCCTTCCTGCGGGGTGACGTTGGCGACCACACGGCCGAGCTCCTTGACCCACAGTTGCACCTGCACGTTCAGGAATGGGCGTGTGTGACCTTCCGAACCGGTGCGAGCGTGGGAGACGAGCGCTATCAGCGCGTCTACACAGGCCTTCTGCTGGCGCGGACGCAAGGCGTTGAACCTCGCGTCCATGATGGCGAGCCTGTCCAGCAGTTTGCGATCGATTTGCCGGGGTTCGTCGCAGATGAGCGAAGATAAACTGGCCAGGAACCTGGAATGACGTAAGGACTCGGCAAGCCGGATGCGGGCCTTGTCTGTGGAGATCGGCCCAGTGGGCGCTTCGTTAAGCCATGCATGTGCCGCATGGGCGAGGTATTCGTCGGGGTCGACGTCCTCTTCGAGTTCGATGAGATGGTCGGCCTGCGCAACGGTGGGCATGGTGTCGTCGTAGTCGTCGGTGGCGAAGAATTCGTCGACGCGAAGACGATCCTCGGTCACCACGGATTCCGGCGTGAATGCGGTATTGAATATTTGGCTGGCGTACGCGCAGACGTCACGTACCGTCTCCTCGGTGCCCATGGTGGCCGAAGTGCCAACGAAGCACATATCGTCGCTGGTGGTGTTCAGCCTGTCGGTGAGCCTGCGCAGCAGGCAGGCCAGGTCGGTGCCCTGCGCGCCGTCGAAAGTGTGCAATTCGTCCACGACGAAGTATTTGAGCGTGTCCGGATCGTTGCTGTCCCAAATCCGGGAGTCTTTGGGGCGTACCAGCAGATAGTCGAGCATCTTGTAGTTGGTGAGCAGGATGTCCGGCGGGTTCTTCAGCAGTTCCTCATGGCTGGTCACGATATTGGTGGCGGTCATGGCGTGGTTGTCCTTGTCGCTACCGCCTTGGCTCATCTGGCCCACATACATGCCCGCGGTCACGTTATTGCGCAGTTCCGGACTGTCGTGGATGAGTTCGGCCAATCGCTTCGCCTGGTCGGTGGCGAGGGCGTTCATCGGATAGACGAGGACGGCCTTGATGCCCTTGCGGCCAAGCCTACGCTGCCGATAACAGTAGTCGAGGATTGGGTACAGGAAGCATTCGGTCTTGCCTGAACCGGTGCCGGTGGCCACCAGCGTGGATTCACCGGCGGAGATGCGTTCGAACGCGCGCATCTGATGCGCGTACGGCCGGTACGTGGGGTGCAGGCACGGGAACGGGAATTCCGTGTGTCTTCCGACCACGCGGAATGGCAATTTGACCGATACGAACGGCTCCTGGGAAAGCATGCCCTCCTGATGGGCGAGTTTGCGAATGGAGCCGCGGAACGGCTTGTTGGTCATGGGGAACGTGGTCTCCACGTAATCGGCGAGTCCGGACTGGATATGCCGTGCAAGCACCATGGGAATCATTTGTTATCTCCATACTTCTGCGTGAAGAACTTCCACGCGGTTTTGTAATCCTCTACGCGATCGCATTTGTCGAACGGCGCCACATATTCGATGGTTCGCTCACGTGGACCACCAGGTTGGGTGTCGTCCGTAATGGTGGGGGTGAACACCTTGCCCGCAGGCGCGTTCTTGATTTTCTCGAAATCAGGACGTTTGAAAGTCAAATCACCGTAATTCTTCTTGGAGAACACGATACGACCATTCGCGTCATACCAGGTGTCGTCCTCATAGCCGCTCAGCACGGTGAAGGTCAGACGGTAGATGTCGATGAGCTCATCCAAGGTGATGCCGAGCGCCATGGATGCCAGCACGTCCAGCTCCACCAACGCCTGCCGGCGTTCATAGTCCGTGCGCAATGGCGTATGCCAGTTCCATTCGTCCGTCAATGAGGTGAACGTATCGGCGGTAAGTCGAGGATCATCCTTCGCCCAGCTCATGGACGTGTACGACTCGTCCCAGCAGGATTGCCACAGATCTGCATACGGTTTGGTCAGACAGTTAAGCAGTAGACCACGGAGACGGATTTCGGGAGCAAGGTTCGTCTCAGGGACTGGTTGCAGACTCAATGTTGTCGCATTGATATTCATCTTACCGATTGAACGAATGAAGAAATCATATGGCAGAGCGGCCTCGAGGCCGCTCATGAGCGCGAGCAACGCGTAGCGCTCTGGGTGCACGCCATAGCCCGCTATGGCGTGCACCCAGGCTACGCCTGGGTGAACGCAGGACGCTTGCAGCGTCCTCTCACCGGTTAATGGGACCATTCCTCGGCAACAGAGCCTATAAACAGCATCGAATCGGCTGACGGCACCGTCTTCTTGATTCGGATCAGCCATTTTTTGCACACGCGACTTATATTCCGCATCCGTGCATGCCTGCGAGTACTTCACGCGAGGCATATAATCCTCGGGAATGTCGGTCAGGTCGATTGGGTCATAGTCGCTGTTGACCCTGTAGTTTCTGCGGGTGGATTGTAGCAATGGATTGGCGACGCCAATGAATGGGCTGGAGTAGATCAACGCTTTCGTTGAAGTCGGGAAATGAATGTCATCCTTGATGGTGCCATCCTTACGGGAATTGGTTTCATTCCACATCGGAGAATAGGTGATCTCGTTAGCGTAGGTTCTCAGCGATCGAGGAATATCTGCCATCTGTTCCAAAGCATGCAATAGCTCTGCGGCATGGATACCGACCATCGGGGTCTGCTTCCATCCATCCTTCTGGCTATCCCCCACAAGTTTGGAAAACATTAACAGTTCGCCCTTGGAGATGGAAATGACACGGCTCTTGTGTCCCTGTGTATTCCATTCCCCCAGTTCGTTCTTGACCCCAGGAATGGTGCCAGTAGCATCGGACGCATAGCATTCATCAATGGTCTTGGGATCGTAGAGGTTCCAAATGGAATCGAAATGAGGAAGACTGCCACTTACGCTTGGATTCTCATATATGTTCAGGCTGAAGGATGTATGGTGATCAACGCCTGCAAACAGTTTTCTCTCATTGATGAACTGGAAATGGTACCGAAGTCTGCGATACATCTGCTCACGCAGTACGCCTGCTCTCGTGTCACCATACAGTTCATCGGGATGCACGAATGCACTCACACCATCATGTTTACGTGTGTAATCCCAAGCGTTTGGCAGGAAGCAGCGGAATAAGTTAATCCGCCCCTGCAACAGCGGGTAATTACCTGTTGAACCATAGAATGCCAAAGCACCGGCAATATTCACATACTCCCGAAGATACATAGTTCGTATACGTGAGTTCTTTAGAAGTTCACCCATACGCTTACTCAAATCGGAAGCCGTAAGCTTATGAATCGCAAAATAAGGATTCGCATCGGAAACGGCATCCGTCTCACTCCACTGCACGTTCACCCACGGCGGGTTACCCACCATAAAGTCGAAGCCGCCGTCTTTGAACACGTCGGCGAATTCGAGCTCCCAGTGGAAGAAGCGCTGCTTCTTGGCGACTTCCTTCACCAAGCGAAGCCTTTGCGCAGGTTCCCCGTCACCTCTGCAAAGCTCATCGAGATCCACAGCATGGTCGTACATGTAATCACGTTCATGGCTGTCATCCATAGCATCCATAAGCGTGGGCTGACCATTGTCCATCGGCATCAGCGTGAATCCCTCTTCCTGTGGGATCTCGCCGGTGAGGATCAGCGACATTTCCGTGAGGTACTGCGATCTTGTGGGAAGCAGGTTCGCTTGGTCGATGGGCCAGAACCACAGCGAGCACCAGTAGTCCATGGCGAGTTTCAGACGAGCGTATTCGCTGGCGTTCTCGGCCTTTTCCGAATGGTAGGCAATGCGAAGCATCTCGTCCTTCTCACGGATGGTGAGGTTGTTGCCGCGGAAGTATTCGCTTTCGATGCCGAGCGAGCCCTGTCCAAGCTTCTGTTGGTTTTCCAAAGCTTTCGCAGTTTTCTTGGAAGCATTCGCATCGAAACCGTAGATGATCAGATCGTCCTGGGTCGCCTTCTCCAATTGCCGACGTGCCTTGATCTGGCCGCGCCACAGTTCGTCGACGGTCTTCGACAACGACCTCATCAGGCCGATCTCCGTTTTGGAATATGGCTTCTTGGCGAAATTCTTCTTCCAAGCCTTGATGGTTTCCAGATGTTCGGATTCGATGCTTTTGACGGTCTTGTCGTCGTACTTGCACATGTCCGGATCCCCGGTCAGGAACTGGTAGATGCGCTTGACGGATGACGAGCTCCGGTCGAATCCGATGCGCTTGGGTTCGACCTCATACCAGTGACGGTTCTTAGTCGTGCTAGACAGATCCGATTCCAAGTATCCGACGCGGCGGCCGCCAATCAGCGAATTGCCGCATTGCAGCTGCGTGCCGAACCATGGCACGAAGGATCCTTCGCAAATGGTGTTGAGCCATAGGGACACCTCTCCAAGTTCCACCGCCACGGGGTTCAGGTCGATGCCGTAGATGTTGTGGTCGGCGATGTACATCTTGACCTTCTGCAGTTCCGCCTGCCTGCGTTCCGCAGGAATCGCCGCCTTCTGTCCTTCCTCGGAGACCCGCTCCTTCTCCCTGAGGTTCAGATACATGGTGGCCAGCTGGTTGATGGTCTCGTTCAGGAAGGTCGCGGAGCCCATGGCCGGTTCGCAGATCTTCAGATCCAGAATGTCGGTGGCCTGTTGGATACGTGGCTCAATCTCCTTGAGCGCGTACTTCACCAGACATTGCGCGAGGCTGTCGGGCGTATAGAAGGAGGCCGACGTTTCACGTTCCCGGCCTGCAAGCCGGTAGATGAACGTGCCGGGCTCGTAGGTGCGCAGCTCGCCGGCATGCGGGCTTTTGTCCGGGTAGCGGACGCGTTCGCTCTCCGAATAGTTGTCGAGTTCGCGTTCCGGCACGAAGTAGCCGACTTTCAAAGGGTCGTAGGAATCCTTGGCGTGTTTGACCTCGTAGAGCTTTTCCTTGGCGATAAAACCACGGTAGGACAGCAATGCCTCATATACGGCACCCATCTGGCTGATGCCAAGGGCCGCGTAAGAGATGCGCTGCCTGCGTTTGACTCCTTTACCGGTCTTGGTGACGCTCATCAGGTCGATGATGCGCAGCATCACGCTGTCGCGGAGTGCGGCATGTTCGATCAGCGCGGTCCGTTCCGGGTCGAAGATGTGCGCCTTGAGCGGCGGAACCATGAACACCGCATTGATGGCTTCCTCGCCAGCCAGCCCCTTGAAATCCTCATCCGTCTTCGGGTAACCGTTGAACACCAGATCGTCGAGTCGGCGCAATGTGTCCGCTAGATAGGTGGAATCGCCAGCCTCATCCATGCGGCCACGCATCTGTTCCGCAATATCTCGCAAGCTGTCCAGCGAATAGCCGGTACGGTAGATGTCGGATTTCATCGGCGCATAGCCGAGCGACTGCTTTGCTTCAATGAACAGGAGGAATAGCAGACGGTACATGTATCGCAACGCCTGCACTGTCAGGTCGCCCGCGTCGATTTCGTCGATGCTCCGCTCCTTGTTGCAGGTCCAGTCGTGGATGACCTCGTTGCCAAGTATCTCCACGCATTCACGTAACGCGGAACGCAGATTGTCAGACACCTCAACCGCGTTCTTCGCAGACGTGTCATCAAACGTGTCAAGCAGACTGTCACCTTTGTTCGGGCAGAGACTATCACGACGCAACAGCACAGCCATCGCCGTATACACATGATCCTGATGGCGGCTGAAGATCTCGTCCAGGTCAAACAGCATGCATTTCTTGTCATTCCATTTACGGCGGTCGATCAACGCTATCTGATGCAACCCCATGAGAAGAATCCACCGTGCCGGCTCGTCGAAATCGGCAAGCAGCATACGTGCATATTCCTCACAGGAGGTGCCGTCCTTGCCAGAGCCATCTTCGATGGGGCTTTCCAGAACGCCTGCCTCCGCATTATCGGACAGGCTCACCAGAACTTGCAAGCGCGGAGCCCCATCGGAATCATTGACCTGATAGTAGACAGGAACAGACTTCCCTGAAATCCGGTCGGGCAATCCCTCGTCTTTGGTTTGATTCCCCTCCTGCGTATAGCCGAGTGCGACGAGTATGCCGTCGATGAAAATCCGTACCCGTTCAGCTGGAAACAGATCGTTCTCGTTGTTGTTGATGACTTCGGTGAACGACTGGCGCATGTCCTTCAGCAGTCGCGCTGGGCGTTTCTCAGGAGGAAGCTGTTTCCAAGGTGCGGAGGCATTCTTCACTTCATCCGGGAAGTATTCCTTCATGTAGTACGGCGTGTAGAAGTCGTTGACCGCCTCGATGCCCGGGAATGTCTCGTTCAGTTCCTTCGCCATGGTCTCCCCCTCTATTCCTTACCTACGAATGCGGCCGCAATGCGGATCACCGGCTCACCGGAAGCGTCCAATGTGTCCTGAACCCAGTCGGCATATTGTTCGAGCATCCGATCAACCTGTTTTGTGTTTTCCTTGGTGTTTTTGCCTTGGGATTGCAACAGTGCCTTGCGTGCATGGGACCAATGCTCGATGCGGTCCATTTGCTGAGTCACTTCTTCATCTGCCTGCGCACGATATTGTTCACCGCAATCGCTGAGCATGCTCTTGCCGCGCGATACCGCATCCTCCAACAGCAGTTGTGCCGCATCTATCTGTTCGGAGCTGGCCGCGGAATCCTCTCGATTCACATAACGACGTTCAGTGGTTCCCGGAATCAAGTTCCCACGATATCCGGTGATACGCCACACTTCCTCAAGTGGCAGTATGCCCATGCATTCGCCATCGAGATACCGTACACCGAACCATTCATCGATCACCGGGGATGCGTGCCTGTTGGCGACCATGCCGTTCATCAGCATAATCGTCTCATCCGCATGCAGGTTTCCGTTGGTCACGCCAATAATCGGGGCCTCGTCACGTTGGTACAGCAGTGAGGAAGCCTTCAACCCGACCCATTCCGTGATTGGATTCAATTCCCACAGGTATTGGACCCGACTCCATGACTCGTCGTTGATACGGGCCAGCAGACCGTTGGCTTGGTCTTCGCAGTATTTCGCGTCATCACTCCATTCAGCGATGTTGTCTCGCAACACCTGCGTGTTCGGCACACGTCTGCGCAGCCACGCGCGCAGCGGGCTATCCTCTTGGAACTCCACCGCGAATCCATGAGCATCACGCAACTGACGTTTCGATTTAAGACCAGCCGACTGCCGGAACTCCTCGCAGGAGAGCCCCTCATCCACATACTCGTAATCCGACATCAGCGTAGAGGAATCGACTATGCCGCCATCGTCGGCGCTCCCAGTCACGCTCTCCCCTGCGGACTCGTTTTCCTCAGTGCTCGTAGTATCGGAACCATCCGGCGTAGTGAGGTTGAAAAAGCTCAATGGGTCGAAAACATCGTCATCCGGCACAGTCTCAACGTCTTCGGAGCGCTCGTCCGAATGATCGATGTCCTCGTCAGGAATACGAAGCCTAGCGGCAAAATCTTCCGCCGATTCGCCGGACTCAATCGCTTCGCGGGTGAACTCTTCCTCCTGATCGACGTCGAATTTGCCCATAAGCAGAGACGGATCGCCGATATCCTTACGCGCTTGGTCTTCCTTCTGCTGCAGAATCTCAAGGATATGCGTGTCACCCTGAATCTTTGCATTACGCGAACAAATCATCATGAAACGGATATCAGGCTGTTTGCGCTGCCCGTAACGATCAATGCGTCCGTTACGCTGCTGGAACACCATCAGCGACCACGGGGTGTCGAAATGGATGAGCCTGTGGCTCAGATAGTGCAGGTTCAAGCCTTCGGAAGCCACGTCGGAGGCCACGAGAATACGTATAGACGATGACTTCGTGCCGAAATCCTCGACGATTTTCTGCTGTTCCACATCACTCATGCCTCCATCCATGGAGACGATAGCCTTCTTCGGTAGTTTAAGGTCCTGCCGCAAGTGCTCCTCGAGATAGTTCTTCGTCTCGATGCGTTCCGTGAAGATCACGATACGGTCGTCAGCATCCTCGCCGTTATGCCAACCATAATCGGCACTGCGCAGGAGCTGCAGCAGTCTCTGGTATCGGGAGAACTGCATCGGACCGATTTTCTCTAAAGCGGCCTTGAGTCCTTCAAGCCTGTCGATGTCTCCGGTCTGATCGGACACATCTTTTTTGGCAAGCCGCTTTACTCTCTCGTCGATGGTCTTGATGCATGCAGCCGGCGACGAAAACAGACTTTTCTCAAGCATCGTCTTGAACAAGAAGGAATTGCTTCTCTTCTGATGCATGTCCATGACGAGTTTCATATCGGTCAGATAATCGAATGCCTCTTCCTCGGCTGCGGTGGCCTTGCATTTCTCCTGCGTCACCTTGCGTTCTGGGAAGCTGCCCGACACCTCGGCCATCACGTCCTTCTTGAAACGGCGGACGTACAGGTGTTCGACATCCTTCTTGTCGTAACGCTCCGGATCCGGCAGAGTGGTTGGGTCGAGCATGTTCATCAACGAAGCAAAACTGCGAGCGCGGCCATCATGCGGCGTGGCGGACAGCATGATCAACGTGTCGGAACGGGAGGCAAGGCGTTTGGCGAGTTTGGCGCGCTGCGCGCTGCGGCCGTTGGCGGCACGGTCGGCGACATTCTGTGCCTCGTCGATCACGATGATGTCCCAATACGAGGCATCGAGTGCCGCGCCATATTGGATGTCCCTCTTCAACGTGTCGATGGAGATGATCACCTTGTCGTAATAGGAGAACGGGTTGGCGTTCGCGGGGATCTCGGAACGAATCTGCTGGATGCGTGAGGAGTCCAGACTAATCAGCGGGATGGTGAACCGTTCCCACATCTCCTTCTGGAACTGGACCATCATGCTTTTCGCCGTCACCACGAGAATACGGCGGCCCTTGCGGCGCTTGATGAGTTCCGACATCAGAATGCCGGCTTCCAAGGTCTTGCCAAGGCCGACGGCGTCAGCGATGAGAATGCGCTGGCGAGGTTGGGCGAGCGCTTTCTTCGCCGGAACGAGCTGGTACGGCAGGGAGTCCATGGCTGCCTTGTTGCCGACATGAATCCTCGCATCGGTCGGCGCAGTGGCACGTAACAGACTCTCGATGAACAGATGCGACTTCGCAGCTCTTGCCGAGGTGTCGGGAATGAAGCGGGTCTTCACCGGATCGACAGGCGTGATTGTGTCCAAATCATCAAGGAACGTGGCCGGCATGTCCCGCACCAGAGCGGAGATACCGGTGCATGAAACGGCATGGTTGCCAAGACTGTTCGGCTCGACTTTATCGACAAGCCACTCCTGGCCGCGGATCAGCACTCTCATGCCGGGAGAAAGCAGTTCTCGTTCCGAATGTGCGCCATGCCTCATTGCCGTGTGCTCCCCATATGCTCTCAATCCCAATGTTTTCGCATATATTGTATGTCATTAGGGGTGCGCTTCATCAATTTGCCGCATGAATGCTAGATACGCACACGCTTTTATGATTGATACTCATAATTATCTATATCTTTCGATTATTACTTTGCTTGAATCGTCAGAGCAAGTGCAACACCGTTGAATGGTGGACTTCCCAGGGTGTCCGGTATCCATGGCGTTTGCGTGGTCTGTGATCGATGGCATCGTACACGGCCCGGACCTCCTGCTCGCCGACGGCGGTGAAGCCGGCGCCCTTGGGGAAACACTCACGAATCAGCCCGTCGGTGTTCCCGTTGCCGCCACGCCGCCATGGATGACGGGGCAGGGCGAAGCAGAACACCGCGCCGGTGGCCTGTACGACCTTCTCGAAGTCAGCGAACCCCATACCCCGGTCCAGGGTCACGGTCCGGCTCCCCCGGATGCCTTCGGAGCACGCCGATCCCCACATCGGCAACGTCGCGTCTGGCATGCGCGGCACAGCGTCCTCCGGAGAGCAGACCGCTTCTGCGGCCCACGAGCGTGACGAGGCACGCCCCGGCGCCTTTGCCGACGACGGTGCCGCCTTCCCGGTCGCCGAGCCCGGAACGTTCCCCCCCCCCCCGATCTCGGGACGCTGCCCGATGGGACGGGCGCCCGGGATCTCGCCACGCCGTTCCTCCGGCCCGCCCCTCCCGTGCCGGCGTTTGCCTTTATGACGCAGACGCGCCCTGATTCCACGGCGGGTACGCGTCAGGCCGGGTGGATCAAGCCGCCGCTCGTTGATCGCCCGGTGGATCGCGGACGCGGAGACCATCAGTCCCGGCCGCTCGACCGCGATCCCGCCCGCGATCCGCCCGGGCGACCGATGCTCCCGCACGACAAGACGCCGCACAAGCCCCGCCCCTCGCTCGCCGTCGAGGATCCCGGGCCGCACGCAGGAAACCCTTCGGGACTCGCGGCCACGCTGGGCGGTCGATGCACGATGGCCCCGCCCCGAGCCAACGGCGAACGAGTTTCCGGCCATCTCCCTGCTGACGGTCGCTTTGTCCCCGCCCGTCGCTCCGGCCATCCCGCCGCAGCCCCCCGTGCCTCAGCAACACGATTTCCTCGCGCTCGGCCAAGGCAAGACGGGCGTACCGGCCCATGGGACCTCCCGATACCCGGTCGTCGCAGGCAAACACCATCGTACCGGGAACCCATGGGCCCACATCACTCACAAGCGTTGCACCAGCAATGAAAATTCAAGGCACAACGTCGCAACCTGAACCGCACCTCCGATCATCGAATCTGAATTTCTTCAGTCCAACAATCGGGGT